>OBUY01000094.1_pt1 | contig 45228 bp, 33 predicted proteins | sample 1475781 | NCBI WGS metagenome assembly OBUY01 (sample SAMEA2579912, study PRJEB22360) | human gut metagenome | biome: human gut; feature: human-associated habitat; material: faeces | place: Denmark | collected 2008/2010 | reverse complement strand
AATGGTTCCTGAATCGCCCGGCACTGGCTGAAAAACTGACCGTTACCGTCTTCAAGGTCACCGGCGAAACCAACACTGATGACCTCTCTCCGGCACCGGATGCGTGGTCACGCCCGGATATCCCGCTGCACGCGCTGGCGATGCTGAAAAACGCCCGCGAAGGGATCGAGCCAGATCAACCCGGTGTTGTTGGCCCGATCAAGCAGATCGAAGCCCTGCAACAGAAAGGTTTCCCGCTGGCTTATGTGGGTGACGTTGTGGGTACGGGGTCTTCGCGTAAATCCGCCACTAACTCTGTACTGTGGTTTATGGGCGACGATATTCCACATGTGCCGAACAAACGCGGTGGCGGTCTGTGTCTCGGCGGCAAAATTGCGCCAATCTTCTTTAACACGATGGAAGATGCCGGTGCACTGCCAATTGAAGTGGACGTTTCCAACCTGAATATGGGCGACGTGATTGACGTTTACCCGTACAAAGGTGAAGTGCGTAACCACGAAACCGGTGAACTGCTGGCGACCTTTGAACTAAAAACCGACGTACTGATTGATGAAGTGCGGGCGGGCGGTCGTATTCCGCTGATTATCGGTCGCGGTCTGACCACCAAAGCGCGTGAAGCGCTCGGTCTGCCGCAGAGCGATGTGTTCCGTCAGGCGAAAGATGTCGCTGAAAGCGATCGTGGCTTCTCGCTGGCACAGAAAATGGTGGGTCGCGCCTGTGGCGTGAAAGGCATTCGTCCGGGCGCTTACTGCGAACCGAAAATGACGTCTGTCGGCTCTCAGGACACTACCGGCCCAATGACCCGTGATGAACTGAAAGACCTGGCGTGCCTGGGCTTCTCGGCTGACCTGGTGATGCAGTCTTTCTGTCATACAGCGGCGTATCCGAAGCCGGTTGACGTTAACACGCACCATACGCTGCCTGACTTCATTATGAACCGTGGCGGTGTGTCGCTGCGCCCAGGTGATGGCGTAATCCACTCCTGGTTGAACCGTATGCTGCTGCCGGATACCGTGGGCACCGGTGGTGACTCCCATACCCGTTTCCCGATCGGTATCTCCTTCCCGGCAGGTTCTGGTCTGGTCGCGTTTGCTGCGGCGACTGGCGTCATGCCGCTGGATATGCCGGAATCCGTTCTGGTGCGCTTTAAAGGCAAAATGCAGCCGGGCATCACCCTGCGCGATCTGGTACACGCGATCCCGCTGTACGCAATCAAGCAAGGTCTGCTGACCGTTGAGAAGAAAGGTAAGAAAAACATCTTCTCTGGTCGCATTCTGGAAATTGAAGGCCTGCCGGATCTGAAAGTTGAGCAGGCATTTGAGTTGACCGATGCTTCCGCTGAACGTTCCGCGGCGGGCTGTACCATCAAGCTGAATAAAGAGCCGATCATCGAATACCTGAACTCCAACATTGTCCTGCTGAAGTGGATGATCGCGGAAGGTTACGGCGATCGTCGTACCCTGGAACGTCGTATTCAGGGCATGGAAAAATGGTTGGCGGATCCTGAGCTGCTGGAAGCCGATGCTGATGCCGAATACGCGGCAGTGATCGACATCGATCTGGCAGATATCAAAGAGCCAATCCTCTGTGCACCGAACGATCCGGACGACGCACGTCCGCTGTCAGCGGTTCAGGGCGAGAAGATCGACGAAGTGTTTATCGGTTCTTGCATGACCAACATCGGTCACTTCCGTGCAGCAGGTAAACTGCTGGATGCGCATAAAGGCCAGTTGCCGACCCGCCTGTGGGTAGCACCGCCAACCCGGATGGACGCCGCGCAACTGACAGAAGAAGGCTACTACAGCGTCTTCGGTAAGAGCGGCGCGCGTATCGAGATCCCGGGCTGTTCACTATGCATGGGTAACCAGGCGCGTGTGGCGGACGGCGCGACGGTGGTTTCCACCTCTACCCGTAACTTCCCGAACCGTCTGGGTACTGGCGCGAACGTCTTCCTGGCTTCTGCGGAACTGGCAGCCGTTGCAGCGCTTCTTGGCAAACTGCCAACGCCGGAAGAGTACCAGACCTACGTTGCGCAGGTAGATAAAACAGCCGTTGATACTTACCGTTATCTGAACTTCAACCAGCTTTCTCAGTACACCGAAAAAGCGGATGGGGTGATTTTCCAGACTGCGGTTTAAGGTAGTAGCCTGTTGTGAAAAGCCACTTCTTTTGGAAAGTGGCTAAGACTGATGATAAACGCAACATTGCCTGATGCGCTGCGCTTATCAGGCCTACAACGTTTCTGCAATTTATTGAATTTTCACTATTTTGTAGGCCGGATAAGGCGTTTACGCCGCATCCGGCAAGAACAAAGCGCACTTTGTCAGCAATCTGAGCCACTTCTTTTGGGGAGTGGCTTTTTTTTTGCCGGAATATCTGACGGGCAACTCAATAACGTTAATTCTCAGAACCCGCACTCTTTTCCTTAATGATAGTGTTTCCCTGCATGTAAGAGAGCGATTATCATAATAATGTCGTTATCATTTTAGTGAATTATATTTTTATGTTTTAAATGAATATGTTCGCTAAAAAATCAATCGATTTCAATTCTGATAGGCGAAATAAGATATTGATAGTGTTTATCTTATTTGGTTTTCTGCTGGTTATTACAGGGTGAAGTTTTTCACTTAATGGAGATAAAGTGAATGAAAAAAGCGTTTATTATAATTATCTTTTTTCTACTATGCGGCAACGCTTTTGCCGCGACAGCAAAATTACAATATTTGTTTGTCGCAAATGGTGGATTAGTGGGTTTTTATGAGGACGGTAATGTCAGGGGATGCGCACAGTGTGAGCCGATGAAAGAAAACCTTTTAACCATGAGCACTGAATCTCCTATATCACACTGGAAGCGAAATGCTGATGTGATAACAACCACCGACGCAGAGGGAAGTAGCGATCTTCAACTTTATGATAATGGCAAGATTACGGATGACTGGTGGATTTTTGATTATAAAACAATTCACCCTCTTTATTAATCTATGTTTTGTGCGCAGAGTAGCACTGGATTGTCTTCTTCCCTGGTAAGAAGATGTCTGTCGAAAATGACAAAAATTCTGGCCATGGTGGCTGGAACGCTTTTTTCACTATTTTTATCTCTAAACCATCGTCGTTCCGCTGTTTTTCTCTGGTAAGGCTGCGATAATTACATCAATGGCGCAATGCGATTTCGGCGCATTGCCGGGAGCAGAGGAACACACTATGGATTACGAATTTCTGCGCGATATTACCGGAGTGGTAAAGGTGCGCATGTCCATGGGGCATGAAGTGGTCGGGCACTGGTTTAATGAAGAGGTGAAAGAAAACCTGGCCTTGCTTGATGAAGTGGAACAAGCCGCGCGCACATTAAAAGGTAGCGAACGTTCCTGGCAGCGGGCAGGGCACGAATACACCCTGTGGATGGATGGCGAGGAGGTGATGATCCGCGCCAATCAACTGGAATTTGCGGGTGACGAAATGGAAGAAGGGATGAACTACTACGACGAAGAAAGCCTGTCGCTGTGCGGCGTTGAGGATTTTCTTCAGGTGGTGGCGGCGTACCGCAATTTCGTACAGCAGAAGTAGGTAAATCTGGCGGAGCCTTCGTGCTCCGCCAGAGCCGTTAAACGGCAGGCATATTACGCCCGTAATAAATTTCGCGCATTTCTTTCCATAGCGCAGCGGTAATCTCTTTGCGCTCGCTGTCGGTTAAATCTTCCGGTTTGGTGTGGAACATGTAGTGCTTAAGGTCGAACTCTTTAAGCAACATCTTGGTATGGAAGATATTTTCCTGATAGACGTTTACATCCACCATGTCATACAGCGCCTTTATATCTTCAGACATAAAGTTCTGAATCGAATTAATCTCATGGTCGATAAAGTGCTTCATACCGTTAATATCGCGGGTAAAACCGCGCACGCGATAATCAATGGTCACGATATCGGATTCAAGCTGGTGGATCAGGTAATTCAACGCCTTCAGCGGGGAAATCACGCCGCAGGTAGAGACTTCTATGTCGGCGCGGAAAGTACATAAACCGCCTTCAGGATGGCTTTCCGGGTAGGTATGGACGCAAATATGACTTTTATCGAGATGCGCAACCACGGCTTCTGGCAGCGGCCCGGGGTGTTCCGTTTTGTCGATAAGTTTCGGGTCGACAGGTTCTTCGCTCACCAGAATAGTGACGCTGGCACCTTGTGGTTCGTAATCCTGGCGGGCGATGTTAAGAATATTGGCCCCGATAATGGAACAAGTTTCTGACAGGATTTCGGTCAGACGGTTGGCATTATAGAGTTCATCGATATAAGCGATATAACCGTCGCGCTCTTCGGCGGTTTTGGCGTAGCAGATATCGTAAATACAAAAACTCAGACTTTTGGTCAGATTATTAAAGCCATGCAGTTTCAGTTTTTTCAATTTCTTATCTTCTCCTTAGGACGCCTGTGAAGCCAGTGCGTCTTGCAGATACTGGGGTAAGGCAAACGCTGCCGTGTGGATTGCCGGGTTGTAATAACGGCATTTCAGGCCAGAGGCGAGAAAACGTGCCTGAATAATTTCGGTAGAGAGATGGCGTAAGGCGTCGTTATCTGTCGCCCATGCAAAGGTCATGATGCCGCCGTAATAGGTCGGGATTGCCGCCTGATAAAAGCCAACATCGCTGAAGTAATGGCTGAGTTTGCGATGGCTGTCGATGGCTTCTTCCTGCTGTAAAAAGCAGACGCCGTTTTGCGCGACAAAAATACCGCCAGGATTCAGGCAGCGTTTGCAGCCTTCATAAAATGCTGAGGTGAACAGGCTTTCGCCGGGACCGATGGGATCGGTGCAGTCGGAGATGATGACATCAAAAGTCTGGCTGGTTTGATTCACGAAATTGACGCCATCGTCGATCACCAGTTTAAAACGGGGATCGTCGTAGCTACCTGCGTTATGGTTGGGTAAATACTGACGACAGAAAGACACAACGCCCGCGTCGATTTCCACCATCGTGATTGACTCAACGTTTTTATGTCGGCTTACTTCACGTAACATCGCGCCGTCGCCGCCGCCAATGATTAACACGTGTTTAGCGTGACCGTGAGCCAGCAGCGGAACGTGGGTCATCATCTCATGATAGATAAATTCGTCGCGCTCGGTGGTCTGTACTACGCCATCCAGCGCCATTACGCGACCAAATGCGGCGTTCTCAAAAATGATCAGATCCTGGTGATCGGTCTTTTCATGATACAGAACGTTATCTACAGCAAAGTACTGCCCAAACTGGTCGTGTAGCGTTTCATGCCACAGTTTTTTTTCGGCCATGGGTTGATACCTCCTTTGTTAACACCCGTAAAAAAAGGGCGCAACATAATAGCTAACATTGACCGCGGATGCACGGTCAATGTTTCTACAAAAAGGTATCAGGAATTATTTTACGTAGGCAAGCAGGCTTAAGGAATCGCGGGCCAGGGCTTTACACTTTTTAGCGACGGGAATGCCGATACCGCTCAGATCGCGGTAGCTATCTTCACCGAGGGCTTTCATGTCGAAGTTGTCGTAGTTGCTGAGATCCCACTGGTTTTGCTGGGCAAAAAAGACCAGTGCGCGACGAATCTGCCCGTTAGGCAAGTTCTGGTAACCGCAATCGTTCTTCAGAAAAACAAAAACTGCCGTTAAATCGGCCATATCTTCGGCTTCAGACTCGCTGAGCGCGTAACTGTTTGCGCATACAGCCATCAGGCTGCCGAATAATACTGTTCTGAAAAACGTCTTCATTGCTTCTACCAGGGGCTTAAAGAAGATAAACGTTAGCACACTGCGAGCGAGGCGACGACCATTATTGTGGATTAAGTTGTGTCTGTGGCTTGACCTTCCCGTAAGGGGAAGGACTATGCTCAACGTTTGATTTTGTTTCGCCTGCTTGAGAATAAGGAAATATCTATGCAACGTCGTGATTTCTTAAAATATTCCGTCGCGTTGGGCGTGGCTTCTGCTTTACCACTATGGAGCCGCGCGGTTTTTGCTGCTGAACGCCCAACATTACCGATCCCTGATTTGCTCGCTACCGATGCCCGTAATCGCATTCAGTTGACCATTGGCACAGGCCAGTCCACCTTTGCTGGAAAAACGGCGACCACCTGGGGCTATAACGGCAATTTATTGGGGCCTGCGGTGAAGTTACAGCGTGGAAAAGCCGTGACGGTTGATATCTATAACCAACTGGCGGAAGAGACGACGTTGCACTGGCACGGTCTGGAAGTGCCGGGGGGAGTGGACGGCGGCCCGCAGGGAATTATTCCGCCTGGCGGTAAACGCACAGTGACGCTGAATGTCGATCAGCCTGCCGCTACCTGCTGGTTCCACCCGCATCAACATGGAAAAACCGGGCGTCAGGTGGCGATGGGGCTGGCTGGGCTGGTGGTGATTGAGGACGATGAGATCCTGAAATTAATGCTGCCAAAACAGTGGGGGATCGATGATGTCCCGGTGATTGTTCAGGATAAAAAATTTAACGCCGACGGGCAGATTGATTATCAACTCGATGTGATGACCGCCGCCGTGGGCTGGTTTGGCGATACGTTGCTGACCAACGGCGCTATTTACCCGCAACATGCCGCGCCGCGTGGCTGGTTGCGGCTGCGTTTGCTCAATGGCTGTAACGCCCGCTCGCTCAATTTTGCCACCAGTGATAATCGCCCACTGTATGTGATCGCCAGCGATGGTGGCCTGTTGCCTGAACCGGTGAAGGTGAGTGAACTTCCGGTGCTGATGGGCGAGCGTTTTGAAGTGCTGGTGGAGGTTAACGACAACAAACCGTTTGATCTGGTGACACTGCCTGTCAGCCAGATGGGAATGGCGATTGCACCGTTTGACAAGCCGCACCCGGTAATGCGTATTCAGCCGATTGCCATTAGTGCCTCTGGTGCTTTGCCGGATACCTTGAGTAGCCTGCCAGCGTTACCTTCGCTGGACGGATTAACGATACGCAAACTGCAACTCTCTATGGATCCGATGCTCGATATGATGGGGATGCAGATGTTAATGGAGAAATATGGCGATCAGGCAATGAGCGGAATGAACCACAGCCAGATGATGGGCCACATGGGCCACGGCAATATGAATCATATGAACCACGGCGGGAAGTTCGATTTTCACCATGCTAATAAAATCAACGGTCAGGCCTTCGATATGAACAAGCCGATGTTTGCGGCGGCGAAAGGGAAGTTCGAACGTTGGGTTATCTCTGGCGTTGGCGACATGATGTTGCATCCGTTCCATATTCACGGCACCCAGTTCCGTATCTTGTCGGAAAATGGCCAACCACCAGCGGTGCATCGCGCGGGCTGGAAAGATACTGTGAAGGTGGAAGGTAATGTCAGTGAGGTGCTGGTGAAGTTTAATCACGATGCACCGAAAGAACATGCTTATATGGCGCACTGCCATCTGCTGGAGCATGAAGATACGGGGATGATGTTAGGGTTTACGGTGTAAAAACAGCGTCTTCGGGAATATGCCCGGATCTCTCCGGGCATTATGGTTACTTCACATCATCCGGTAACGCATAAGCCACAATATAGTCGCCCATCTTCGTACCAAATGAACCGTGACCGCCTGCGGAGATCACCACATATTGCTTACCATTCACTTCATAGGTCATCGGCGTTGCCTGACCACCTGCTGGTAAACGGCCCTGCCACAATTTTTCACCGTTGCTCATGTTGTAAGCGCGCAAGTAGTTATCTGCCGTAGCGGCAATAAACAACACGTTGCCCGCAGTGGAGATTGGCCCGCCGAGCATTGGCATCCCCATATTGAACGGCACCGGAACGGGCATCGGGAACGGCATACTGTCCTGCGGCGTACCAATACGTTTCTTCCATACCACTTCATTGGTTTTCAGATCCAGCGCCGAGATGTATCCCCAGGCAGGCTGTTTACACGGCAGACCAAACGGCGAAAGGAACGGGTTGAGCGTTACGCCATACGGCACGCCATATTGCGGCTGAATGCCGGATTCCGTACCTGTGCCTTTGGCATCTTTCGGCTGTTCCATCGGGTTACCCGGGCCACGCGGGATCAGTTTCGACACAAACGGTAGCGCCATTGGGTTGGCAATTGCCACTTCACGATTCGGATCAACGGAAATCCCGCCCCATTCGAACATTCCCAGGTTACCCGGGAAGACCAGAGTACCCTGTTCAGATGGTGGGGTGAAAATGCCTTCATAGCGCATTTGGTGGAACATCACGCGGCACACCAGTTGGTCAAACATGGTGGCACCCCACATATCCGCACCGCTCAAATCTTTCGTCGGACGGAAGCTGAGTTCAGAGAACGGTTGGGTAGGAGTAACGTAATCGCCTTTCGCTGCGCCTTGTGGAACCGGTTTTTCCGGAGCCGGAACGACCAGTTCGCCATTACGACGATCGAGTACAAAAATGTTGCCAGTTTTTGCAGGAGCGTAAATGACCGGCACTTTTTCACCGTTAACGGTGATATCCGCCAGCGTTGGTTGTGCCGGAAGATCCATATCCCACAGGTCGTGGTGAACGGTCTGGTAACTCCACGCCAGTTTCCCGGTGGTGGCATTCAGTGCCAGAATCGAGCTGGCATAACGTTCCTGTTCCGGTGTGCGGTTACCGCCCCAGATATCGGGCGTGGTCACGCCCATCGGCAGATACACCAGATCCAGCTTCGCATCATAGGCCGCAGGTGCCCACGAGTTTGGCGAGTTAAAGGTAAAGGTGTGTTCGTCTGATGGGATGGCGTTCGGATCTTTCGCGCCCGGATCAAAAGCCCACAGCAGTTCACCGGTGTTGACATCAAAACCACGGATTACGCCAGACGTTTCGCGGGTTGAGAAGTTATCGGTGACTGAACCGGCCATCACGATGGTTTTATCGGTGATAATCGGCGGCGACGTCGGTTCATACAGACCCGGTTTGGTATCCGGCATGTTGCTTTGCAGGTTGAGCACGCCTTTATTGGCGAAGGTTTCGCACAGCTTGCCGTTTTCAGCGTTAATTGCAATCAGGCGACCATCATTCACAGGAAGAATGATACGACGCGGGCAATCCGCCATCACTTCCGGCGAAGCAGTTTCTGCTTTGGCTTCATGGTAAGAGACGCCACGGCAGGTTACATGCTGGAAAGACTCGTTGGTTTTCAGCTCAGGATCGTAATGCCATTTCTCTTTGCCGCTGGCGGCATCGAGCGCAAACAGACGCTGGTGAGCGGTACACAGGTAAAGCGTGTCGCCTACTTTAATCGGCGTCACTTCATTGGTGATTTCGCCCGGATCGTTCGGCTGTTTCACATCGCCTGTACGGAACACCCAGGCTTCTTTCAGCTTGTGGACGTTATCGGCGTTAATCTGCTTCAGTGGTGAATAGCGTTGACCTTCCTGATTGCGGCCATAGGCAGGCCAGTCCTGATCGGCAACGGGGGAGATAGCTTCGGCAGGTGTGGCATCAGCGCTTAAGGTGCCGTTGATTTCCTGCGGATCGTGAAATCCGGCCCAGGTGAGGATACCACCGCTAATCAACAGTGCGACCACCAGTGCGGCAACTGCGCCGCTGGCAGGAATGACCAGGCGATGCCAGACAAACGGCAGGATCAGCCAGATACCGAAGAAGACCAGGATATCGCTGCGCGGAGTGAGTGCCCAGAAATCGAAACCGACCTCCCAGACGCCCCAAATCATGGTGCCGAGCAGCAGAGCGGCGTACAGCCAAAGTGCTGCGCGTTTACTGCGCCACAACATCCAGGCGACGCCAAGCATCACCAGACCAGCGATGGGGTAGTACCAGGAGCCGCCAATCGCGACCAACCAGCCTCCACCAATGAGAAGATATAGCCCGCAGAGTGCTGCAAAAAGGGCGGTTAGCGACACGAGTAAGCGTCGCGAGCCGGTATTGTTAATTGCCATAAAGAAACACCATTTCAATTCATTAATATTTTAGTAGCAATTAATTATAGGTTTTAACATGTGTGATCGTCATCACAATTTGAGCTTTATTAACAGATTCCGCCAATGAATAGTTTTGCTGGTATACTGCGTGTCTTGCGCTTTGTTGCGGCGCTGAAACCCGCCCGTGCGAAGTGATTTGTTTTTAAATCATATGGTTAGAGATATGAAACATACTGTAGAAGTAATGATCCCCGAAGCGGAGATTAAAGCGCGTATCGCTGAACTGGGTCGTCAGATTACTGAGCGTTACAAAGACAGCGGCAGCGATATGGTGCTGGTAGGCCTGCTGCGTGGCTCATTTATGTTTATGGCGGACCTGTGCCGTGAAGTTCAGGTATCTCATGAAGTCGATTTTATGACCGCCTCCAGCTACGGTAGCGGCATGTCCACCACCCGTGATGTGAAAATCCTCAAAGATCTGGATGAAGATATCCGCGGCAAGGATGTGCTGATTGTTGAAGATATCATCGACTCGGGTAATACACTGTCGAAAGTGCGTGAAATCTTAAGCCTGCGCGAACCGAAATCGTTGGCGATTTGTACGCTGCTGGATAAACCGTCTCGCCGTGAAGTGAACGTACCGGTAGAATTTATCGGTTTCTCTATTCCGGATGAGTTTGTGGTTGGCTACGGCATCGATTACGCACAGCGTTACCGTCATCTGCCGTATATCGGCAAAGTGGTGCTGCTGGACGAGTAAGTGCGGATGTGCCGGATGTGTTGCATCCGGCATGGCGAATTTATTTGTGGTTGATGTGCTTTAGCTTGAGGTTGGAAATCCCGTGGCGATAACGTTGCTCCAGGGTTTCGCGGTTGGTGGCTGTAACATCCAGATCGCGCAGCAAGCCGTCGTGAATGCCGTAAGCCCAGCCGTGGATGGTCACTTTCTGCCCGCGTTTCCATGCTGACTGCATAATGGTGGAGTGGCCCAGGTTATATACCTGTTCCATTACGTTCAGTTCGCACAGGGTATCCAGACGGCGCTCTGGCGGCATTTCGCCAAGCAATGAGCTATGTTTGAACCAGATATCGCGGATGTGCAGCAGCCAGTTGTTGATCAGCCCCAGTTCCGGGTTTTCAACCGCGGCTTGCACACCACCGCAACCATAGTGGCCACAGATAATAATGTGTTCAACTTCGAGAACATCCACTGCATACTGCACCACGGAGAGGCAGTTGAGATCGGTGTGAATGACCAGGTTGGCAACATTACGGTGAACAAAGAGTTCGCCCGGCTCAAGACCGGTTAAACGTTCTGCAGGAACGCGACTGTCGGAACATCCAATCCATAGAAAGCGCGGTTTTTGCGCTTGTGCCAGTTTCTCAAAAAACCCGGGATCCTCTTCCACCAGCATTTTTGACCATAGTGCATTATTGCTGATGAGTGTATCTATGTCTTTCATGGAGGTTAACGACCTGTAACCAAATAATTACGTTTGGCTAATATAGGGCAACTCCGGGACGATTTAAACCACAGATAAAGTGTAAGAACGTAAGGTAAGTAAAAATTTATGACCATTGCACTGGAACTTCAACAGCTTAAAAAAACCTATCCAGGCGGCGTTCAGGCGCTTCGTGGAATAGATTTACAGGTCGAAGCCGGCGATTTTTATGCGCTTCTGGGGCCGAACGGAGCCGGGAAATCGACCACCATCGGTATTATTAGCTCGCTGGTGAATAAAACCTCCGGGCGGGTCAGCGTATTTGGCTACGATCTTGAAAAAGATGTCGTGAACGCCAAACGCCAGTTAGGACTGGTGCCGCAGGAATTTAACTTCAACCCGTTTGAAACCGTGCAGCAAATTGTGGTGAATCAGGCGGGGTACTACGGTGTAGAGCGCAAAGAAGCGTATATCCGCAGCGAAAAGTATCTTAAGCAGCTTGATTTGTGGGGAAAACGCAACGAACGTGCGCGTATGTTATCTGGTGGGATGAAACGCCGTTTAATGATCGCCCGTGCGTTAATGCATGAACCTAAACTGCTGATTCTGGATGAACCAACGGCAGGCGTGGATATCGAACTTCGCCGCTCAATGTGGGGATTTTTGAAGGATTTAAACGACAAAGGCACCACGATCATTCTCACCACGCACTACCTGGAAGAAGCAGAAATGCTGTGTCGCAATATCGGCATTATTCAGCATGGAGAACTGGTGGAGAACACTTCGATGAAGGCGCTATTGGCGAAGCTGAAATCGGAAACCTTTATTCTCGATCTTGCGCCGAAAAGTCCATTACCGAAGCTCGATGGCTACCAGTATCGGCTGGTGGATACCGCTACGCTTGAAGTTGAAGTGTTGCGCGAGCAGGGGATTAACAGCGTATTCACGCAGCTAAGTGAGCAGGGCGTGCAGGTATTAAGTATGCGTAACAAAGCCAACCGTCTGGAAGAGTTGTTTGTTTCACTGGTTAATGAAAAACAAGGAGATCGCGCATGATGCATCTTTACTGGGTGGCGCTAAAAAGCATCTGGGCGAAAGAGATCCATCGCTTTATGCGTATCTGGATACAAACGCTGGTGCCGCCGGTCATCACCATGACCCTTTATTTTATTATCTTTGGTAACCTGATTGGTTCGCGCATTGGCGATATGCATGGCTTTAGTTATATGCAGTTTATCGTGCCGGGGCTGATCATGATGTCGGTGATCACCAATGCCTACGCTAACGTTGCATCATCATTTTTTGGTGCCAAGTTCCAGCGTAATATTGAAGAATTGCTGGTAGCGCCGGTGCCAACACACGTCATCATTGCCGGATATGTCGGCGGTGGCGTGGCGCGCGGACTGCTTGTTGGCATGCTGGTGACGGCTATTTCGCTATTCTTTGTGCCGTTTCAGGTGCATTCGTGGGTATTTGTTGCTTTAACGCTGGTGCTCACGGCGGTGTTGTTCTCTCTTGCCGGACTGCTGAACGGTGTGTTTGCCAAAACGTTTGATGACATCAGCCTGGTGCCGACCTTTGTGTTAACGCCACTCACTTATTTGGGCGGGGTATTTTACTCCCTGACTTTACTGCCGCCGTTCTGGCAGGGGCTGTCGCACCTGAACCCGATAGTCTATATGATCAGTGGTTTCCGCTACGGCTTCCTCGGCATTAATGATGTGCCGTTGGTTACTACCTTTGGTGTGCTGGTTGTCTTTATTATTGCGTTTTATCTGATCTGCTGGTCGCTGATTCAGCGCGGACGCGGCTTGCGTAGCTAAGTTGATCTCCTCTCCTCCGGATGCGGGGGAGGGGAGTTTTGACGGTTATCACCCTTTATCAACAATGGTCAGGGTAGACTGATTTTCGGCTAAGGAGGAAAGCGATGTTAGGTTGGGTCATTACCTGTCACGACGATCGGGCGCAAGAGATACTGGATGCGCTGGAAAAAAAATATGGCGCACTTATCCAGTGCCGGGCAGTGAATTTTTGGCGTGGTCTTAGTGCCAATATGCTTAGCCGAATGTTATGTGATGCCCTGCATGGGACGGATTCCGGCGATGGCGTGATCTTTTTCACGGATATCGCGGGCGCAGCGCCTTATCGCGTTGCGTCTTTATTAAGCCACAAACATTCCTGTTGCGAAGTGATTTCTGGTATCACGCTACCGTTAATTGAACAGATGATTGCTTGTCGTGAAACAATGTCGAGTGCAGAGTTCCGCAATCGCATTGTCGAACTGGGGGCTCCTGAAGTCAGTAGTCTCTGGCATCAGCAACAAAAAAATCCCCCCTTTGTGCTCAAGCACAATTGGTTCGAGTATTAAATCGCATTCCGATTTTGCTACACTAACGGCGTTGTTTCTCGCCTGGTTGTTTCCTCATGATTAAAAAGTTTATTTTTCTACTGCTGCTGGTTTCATCTGGTGCCGGCGCAGCGCTTCCCATGCGTTATATGCAAACCACTCAGGATGCGGCTATCTGGGGTAAAATTGGCGACAAAACGGTAACTGTTGGTAACATTCGCGCCGGGCAGATTATTTCGGTCATGCCAACCGCAGCCGATTATTATGAATTCAACTTTGGTTTTGGTACGGGATATATTGATAAAGGTCATCTGGAACCGGTACAAGGGCGGCAAAAAGTTGAAGATGGCCTGGGGGATTTACATAAGCCACTGAGTAACCAAAATCTTATTACATGGAAAGATACTCCGATATACAACGCGCCTGATGCTGGCAGCGCACCATTTTGCGTGCTGGCCGATAATTTGCGTTATCCCATTATTAATAAATTGAAAGATCGCCTGAATCAAACCTGGTATCAAATTCGTATTGGCGAACGACTGGCCTATATCAGTGCACTGGATGCGCAGCAGGATAACGGTATTCCTGTATTGACCTACCATCATATTTTACGCGATGAAGAGAACACCCGTTTTCGCCATACTTCGACCACAACGTCGGTACGTGCATTCAATAACCAGATGACCTGGTTGCGCGACAGGGGATATACCACGTTAACCTTGTATCAACTGGAAGGATATTTGCATAATTCGATAAATCTTCCAGCTCGCGCGGTTGTGCTGACTTTTGATGATGGCTTAAAATCGGTAAGTCGCTATGCGTATCCTGTTCTGAAACAATATGGTATGAAGGCGACGGCATTTATTATTACCTCGCGTATTAAACGTCACCCACAAAAATGGAATCCGCAGTCATTACAGTTTATGAGTATTTCTGAACTACGTGATGTCAGCGATGTTTTTGATTTCCAGTCACATACCCATTTTTTACATCGGGTTGATGGTTATCGACGACCAATATTACTCAGCCGTAGTGAGCACAATATTCTGTTTGATTTCGAACGCTCACGCCGGGCGCTGACGCAATTTAATCCGCATGTATTGTATCTTTCTTACCCGTTTGGCGGATTTAATGATAAAGCGGTTAAAGCGGCAAATGAAGCCGGGTTTCATCTGGCGGTGACCACCATGAAAGGTAAAGTTAAACCGGGGGATAATCCATTGTTGTTAAAACGGCTTTATATCTTAAGAACGGATTCGCTGGAGACAATGTCGCGGCTGGTGAGTAACCAGCCGCAGGGGTAATACTCAGGCAACCTGTACCGGAATGGCTTTTGCGGTACGTTTCATTTCGTTGTCGCCTTCAAAGTAGGCGACATTTGGCCGCCAGGTACGGGCTTCTTCATCCGGCATGGTGACGAAGCTGGCGATGATCACAATATCACCGACGCTGGCGCAGTGGGCCGCCGCACCGTTGACAGAAATAATTCTCGAACCGCGTTCTGCCGCGATAGCGTAGGTGGAGAAACGCTTGCCGTTGGTGACATTCCAGATATCGATGGCTTCGTTTTCGAGAATACCTGCTGCGTCAAGAAAATCCTGGTCAATGGCGCAAGAACCTTCATAGTGCAGGTCCGCATGAGTCACTTTCACGCGGTGGAGTTTGCCCTGCAGCATCGTGCGAATCATAACTTCTACCTTTCTACCCTGTCGTTAACGAAGCAGGCGATGCCTGCCTTGAGAAAATTCTCACGCAGTATTGCCCGATTTTTGTTTAGTGTCTACTCATCTGAGGCCATTTACAGCGGGAGTTTGCGTGCCGCGCCGAAGCCCGCTATGCAACTCCTGTAACCGATTGAAATTTCTATGAACGCTGCTCGGTAAACAATAAAGAGACGGCTGACGACGGTATACATTGACTGGATACTGCCTTCACGCAAGCCAATATGGAAGACAGGGAAGATGGACGCACCAAGTACCACTCCGCATGACGCGGTTTTTAAACAATTTTTAATGCATGCGGAAACGGCCCGCGATTTCCTGGAGATACATTTGCCAGCGGAATTACGCGAGCTGTGTGATCTCGACACGCTGCATCTTGAGTCGGGGAGTTTTATCGAAGAAAGCCTGAAAGGGCATAGCACTGACGTACTCTATTCTGTGCAAATGCTGGGTAATCCCGGCTATCTGCATGTTGTGATTGAACATCAAAGCAAGCCGGACAAAAAAATGGCCTTTCGCATGATGCGCTACTCTATTGCCGCCATGCACCGACATCTGGAAGCGGACCACGATAAGCTGCCGCTGGTGGTGCCGATTCTGTTTTATCAGGGCGAGGCCACGCCTTACCCACTCTCGATGTGCTGGTTTGATATGTTTTACTCACCGGAGCTGGCGCGACGTGTCTATAACAACCCTTTCCCGCTGGTGGATATCACCATCACGCCAGATGATGAAATCATGAAACATCGGCGGATTGCGATTCTCGAACTGCTGCAAAAACATATTCGCCAGCGCGACTTAATGTTATTGCTGGAGCAACTGGTCACGCTGATTGACGAAGGGTACACTAGCGGAAGTCAGTTAGTTGCCATGCAAAACTATATGCTGCAACGCGGTCATACTGAACAAGCGGATTTGTTTTACGGTGTGGTGAGAGACAGGGAAACGGGAGGGGAGTCTATGATGACGCTGGCGCAGTGGTTTGAAGAGAAGGGTATTGAGAGGGGAATTGAGAAGGGAATTGAGAAGGGAATTGAGAAGGGGATTCAGCAGGGAAGACAGGAGGAAAGGCAAGAATTCGCCCAGCGTTTTCTGAGTAAAGGGATGTCTCGGGAAGACGTTGCAGAGATGACGAATTTATCTCTTGCTGAGCTTGATAAGCTAATTAACTAAGTTGCCGGCATTATCAGTTATAGCCAGATAATGATTATTATTAACTGACCAGATAATTAAGGGAACCTATGGACATAAAGACACGGAGAGAAACCAGGCAGACGTTGGCGCAGTGGTTTGAAGAGAAGGGATTTCAGAAGGGATATAAAGAGGGACTCCAGAAGGTAAGACAGGAAGTAAGACAGGAATTCGCCCAGCGTCTTCTGAGTAAAGGAATGCTTCGTGAGGATGTTGCAGAGTTGGCAAATTTACCACTTACAGAGATTGATAAGCTAATTAACCTTAACTAAGTTACCTGTGTTATGACAGATGACGTGGCAATTAATAATTGGCGCTATCAGCCGTAGCGCCAGTTAAGTATTACGCCAGTTCGACCATTTTATTGTCGATCAGGCGAGCATCGCCAAGCCAGGCGGCAATCAGAATCACTGCCCGTTTGCTTTTTTCAGTGACTTCCAGCAACGTGTCGGCATCGCGAATCTGAATATCATCGGCGCGGAAGCCTTTTTCATTCAACTCTTGCCCAGCAATGGCGATAATTTCATCGAGATCCCGCTCTCCAGCCTGCAATTTGTCAGCAATCGAACTTAAAACTTTGTACAGACCTGGCGCAATTTTGCGTTGTTCTGCCGTCAGATAACCGTTACGGGAGCTGAGCGCAAGGCCGTCTTTCGCGCGCATAATCGGCACGCCGACAATCTCAATATCAAAGCCCATATCAGCGACCATTTTGCGGATCAGCGCCAGTTGCTGAAAATCCTTTTCTCCGAAGCAGGCGATGTCTGGCTGGACCAGGTTGAACAGCTTGCTGACAATGGTCGACACGCCACGGAAATGTCCCGGGCGGCTGGCGCCTTCCAGCATAGTGGAAAGGCCGGGAACATCAACATAGGTGTGGGTTTCTGTTCCGTTCGGGTAGATCTCTTTTACCGATGGTGCAAAGACCAAATCCACTTTACGCTTGTTTAACTTCTCGCAATCTTCCTGCAAGGTGCGCGGGTAGCGCGCCAGATCTTCCGGGCGGTCGAACTGCATTGGGTTAACGAAAATGCTAACCACCACCACATCGGCGCGGGCTTTGGCTTCGTCGACCAGTTTCATATGACCATCATGCAGGTTACCCATAGTGGGCACCAGTGCCACGCGCTTGCCTTCCATACGCAGGCGGCGAATTTGCTGACGCAGCAGCGGCAGGGTTTCGATAATTAACACAACGTCACTCCTTAATGGAAACTGTGTTCTTCGCCCGGATAGACGCCGGACTCCACTTCAGCCATATACTGCCGCACCGCAGCACGGATGTCGCCCGTTTCAGCGAGGAAATTTTTGGCGAATTTAGGAATGTGACCACCGGTAATGCCGAATGCGTCGTGCATCACGAGGATCTGTCCGTCAGTGACGTTACCCGCACCAATGCCAATGACGGGGATCGCCAGTGCCTCGGTAATGCGTTTTGCCAGCTCAACGGGTACACACTCCAGTACCAGCAATTGCGCACCTGCGGCTTCTAGTGCTAACGCATCGCTGAGTAATTGGTCGCCAGCCTCATCACCACGCCCCTGCACTTTGTAGCCACCAAAAATATTCACGGACTGTGGCGTTAAGCCTAAGTGACCACATACCGGCACGGCACGTTCTGTCAGCATTTGTACCGTTTCTACCAGCCATGCACCGCCTTCAATTTTGACCATATTGGCTCCGGCACGCATTACCCTGGCAGCGTTTTCAAATGCCTGTTCCGGCGTGGCATAAGCCATAAAGGGGAGATCGGCCAAAAGCAGGCAGTTTGGCGCACCGCGACGCACGGCTGCGGTGTGATAGGCGATATCTTCAACTGTTACGGGAAGGGTGGAATCATGTCCCTGAACGGTCATACCTAGCGAGTCACCTACCAGCATCACGTTAAGGCCTTCGTCAGCAAACAATTTGGCGAAGCTGTAGTCGTAAGCGGTAATGGTCGCGAAGCGTTTTTTTTCCTGCTTGTATTTTTGAAGCTGCGAAATAGTCGTCGGTTTCATAACGTATCCTGATGGCTAAAGTGCAATTATTGGCATTCTAGCAGCCATATCGGGTGGGGCAATCATTTCGGTACGCTCATATCACCAGTTAACTGATGATATGACTTGAGACTGATGACGAACGCAAAATTGCCTGATGCGCTACGCTTATCAGGCTCATATGATGTGTCACAATTTATTGAATTTTCATGATTTCATAGGCTGGATAAAGTGTCCGCGTCACATCCGGCATGTAACAACGAACGCTTTTCCAGCAATCTGGCCTGTCTATCAAGGATAAGTTATCTGGAATCTGCTGGTGGCCTCGAAAGCGCCTCCCTTGATAGCTTCGTTTCCGTCTTGTTGCAATGTTGCCTGAAACTCAAGTACCTGCGTTGTTCCCTGGCCTTTGCCTGGGTAGATGCCACCTGAAGTATCGATTTCATCTTCATAAGCTTTATACACAGAGGTTCCTACGTTAGGTTCGAGAACCATTTTTTCACTCACACGGTTTTTTAGCCCTTCGATCAGAACTCCGACGCCTTCTGCGGCATTGGCGCCTGTCAAAGTATTAGTGATTAATTTTTTGTTTTGCACCCCAATGTTTCCAGAGGACATTTTGGTTTCAATATTTTGCACACGAATACAGTTTTGTAGGGATATTTGAAAAGGTACTGGAGTTGCACCATTTTTGATCTGACCGGTTGTATAGCTGCCAAGTTCAACAGTCGTTCCATTGACTGTTTTTCCTGTAATCACTGAGGAAAAACAGGTCGGAAGTGATAAGGTCACATTCGCTAAATTGAAGTTAAAATAGATACTCCCACTGTACCCTTGAACCGTTCCCCCCGCATTCTCGGCCTTAAAACTGTAAAGGTAATCGCTGCTGCTGAGTAATGTTATTTTTTGGCTGGCTGTAGGGTTGAATGTCGTATCTGAATAAAATTCAACAGTAAAGTCTTGAACAACGCCACCTATTCTAAAAAATTTTGGAGTAAAACGGCCATCCAGTCGCTCACAGGCTCGTTGCAGATCGGCATCATGGAATCTAAAGTGGAAAGTTTGTGTTGGTGCATCCCCGATAAATATATCCTGAACGTCAGCGGTTGTATTATAAGCTGTCCATATGGTTGATATTTTTAATGTATAATACAGTCCTGGAACGGATGTTTTGAATAATTTATGTCCCCCGTAAATGAGTCCTGAATCAACCATTTTATTTCTTATAGTGATAGGGCCGCCAGTAGCACTGGAATGCGCTGTACAATATACACTGCCACTGTCATGGGTATCCTGATTAGGCCAGCGTAATTGTACCCCAGTCGGACCGAGTTGAGTTGGGTGGTAAAATACCAGGTTATTACTGCTCCCGGAATACTGGAAATCTGCGCGGCCATTTCTTTCCGGCGGTACACCATCAGGCCCCGCACCAACAATAAAATCGACGGTTGCGTTACAGACAGAATTAATAAAGATAAGAATGGTGAAAATAATAAATTGTAGAGTAGTTTTCATACGCACTCCATTGCAGACACTCATTGCATGAGTGTTTGATATTTAGTGATGGTAAAATTTAATCAGCATAATGCTGGTTCCCTTTTGCGTAGCTAGCATCATTTATTTATATAATAGAAATGATATAGAGTTATGATTTTTTAATTTATCAGTGTAGTTATGTGGCACAAACCGCTTACAGCCAGGCGCAGTGCGCACCTGGCTGTAAGTAAAATCAGGGATAGGTAATAGAGAATGTACCTGTTGCTTCAAATCCACCTGCGGTGATCACCGGGGCAGGTTGATCCTGCACGAAATCGGGAACCAGTTGCGCTTCGAAGTTCAGAGTATGTTCAACCCCAGGGTGCGTCACATCGATGGCATTAACGTCAACCCAACCGTCGGGGTTTGTCGCAGACTCATATTCTGTATAAACGGAATATTGATTGTTAGGATAAAGCTGTTCCGCTTGACCGGTTACGGAATCGTTCAGGCCGCTAATTTTTACCCCAATTCCTCCGGCGGCATTGTTTGTCTGTTGGTTACCCAGGAGCCTGACGCTGTTCGCGGTTTTTGTGGTGGACAGTTTCGTGACTATGTTTCCAATACTCACACAGTCTTTCAATGCTATCTGGAACTGACGTTTAGAATTACTGGTCCCGTTACTAATATCCGTGGTTAAAACATTGCCAAAATCGACGGTGTTACCTTTAACATTTGTACCTGTAACGGCATCGGTATAACAGGTTGGGGCCGTAATCATCAGGCCATAGGTGCTAAACTCAACTACGAGATAATACCCTTGTCCCTGGGTGCTGCTTCGGATGCTAAAACCGGGGGCATTTGTTGAACCGAAACCACGTGTATCAAGACTGGTGTTCCTGGCAATCTCTGCCCTAAATGAATCGTAGTTGCCAGAAGCGCCGCCATCATATATATGGGGCTGATAATCGCTGCCAAGGTAATAGGTGGTTCTCACCTGGAAAGTGAGTTGTTGATAGCCTGTACATTGTGATGGATCGTCAACATGGCCCGAGAATTCATCTCTATTGCCTCCATCAGCATGGAGGCTGTGTTCTGCTCCTATACCAAATGTTATGCCTGGGCTACTGAAATTAAGGATTTCGACCGACACATAGACGCCTTGTATCGTTGTATTAAATAAGGGCTTGCCATCATACTGTTTGCCTGAATTAATCAGGTTATGGTAAATCTCCGAAGCGGATTGATCGCCACTGGACGCATCACCAAAATAACAGTAAATCATATTGGTTGTAGAGTTTGATAACACGGATACGCCTAATGGCTTAATCAACCCTGGCGAAGGCTTCCCTGCAGAGGCTGGGTTTGTTCCATGAGGAAAAATACTGAGTATAATATCACCATCACCACCTGGTTTGCCGTAGCTAATACGTGTTCCCGCCCATGTTGAAAATACAGCGCTTGTGCTGATTAATAATACCAGGCTAATTACTGTCTTACTCAGTCTGTTAATAATCATCTGAATCCGCTCTTTATCTTTCATTCCATTGAATTAATCGTACCAGGTATCTACCAGTACACTGGTTGCCACTTTTCCGGCAGTGACAGAGGCAATATCATCAATTTTTTGCATTCGGGTATAAAAAGCCCAGGTCGAATTATTCAGACCCTGTGCATTCACCGTATATGTCGACCGTGAAATACCCGCTGGAGACCAGACGTTAAACATATTGCTGCGATCGTGCGTTGAGAAAATCACCACGCCAACATTTTTGGCACCATTACTTTCCTCATTCGGAAAAATTTGTTGCGAGCCTGCTGCAAAAGCGCCGCTTTTAGGTTTGAAATCCAGATGCAAATTTGTAGTCCCTGTAGGGGCACTCCCGGAACAGTTATACAAATGGATAAAGAATTCCTGACCCCCTGAAAAATATTGCTCCGCTGTAATGCCTCTGGCGAAGTAACCCAGGCTCACCGTACCTAAATCGACCGTCCCGCTGTTGCTAACGGATACCGTGCAGGTGGTGCTCAGCACTTTTGCGTTAAAGTCGACACTCACATCAGCCAATGTACTGGCACTAAATAGCGCAGCAACAATGATAAGAGTGGTAGATAAACCGTGCTTTTTCATAACGTCCCTTTTACACAGGCTGCGCTGTAAATCACTTATAGGTAATATCAAATACTGCCTGGCTGGAAAACTCACCGGCAGTGACGTCCGTGTCAGCCTTACCGCTATCGCGGATTAGCCGTGCGCTGAGCGGCACGGTCACGCTTTTGCCGACTATCGTGACCGGGAACGCGTTGGCGGATTTACACTTCAGTTGTGTGCCGCTTTTAGGGGTTGCTGACCCCCAGACTTCAACGGCGACCGCTGCTGCTTTCGGGGTTGCAACGGAGGAGTTGGCAAATGCTTCTCCCGCGCCTGCTGCACCATCACAGGTTGAACCACTGGCCGGTTTCAATGTCAACTCAGCGCTGGGCGTTGCTGCGCAGTTGCTGAGTATCAGATTGAATGATTTTGCTTTGTTTCCGCTGATCACTTCCGGGATGAAAACATCCTGAAAATCAATGTCGGTAACTGTCTTTGAGTTTTCCTGTAGTTCGGCGCTACAGGTTCCTGCGGTGACTTTTGTCACGACGGTAAGATCCAGGGAGTCCGTGGTGGCATTGGCGGTATTCATCCCAATGCTGAAGCATGCCATGGCGCTGACGACGTAGCAGGCTAAAGTTGTTTTTTTCATTGTGCTACCCCGTTATTCATAGGTGAAGTTAAACGTGACTTTGGCGCTGAAATCACCGATTGTGCCCTTATCAGCCTGGGTTTCTCGCATTACGGCAGCCAGTTTTAATCCGCCGCTGATTTCAGCAGTTGTCCACGTGATGTTTTCATCGTTCTGGACTTTAAAAAATGTGTCAGTTGACGTACTGGCCCGACGGAAACCGACACCGATATTGTTCGTTAACCCGGCTCCCGTTGCGGGTGGTATCGCCAGATTCACGCTTGTACTGGTTTTTTTCTCTGCCGTGATGGTAGAAATGATTTTGCTCGGGCTACCCGTACAGTTTTCCGTTTTTAAGGTAAATTCACCTACCGTTTCGGGACTTTTCGCGCGCAACTGGTCGAGCCTGATATCAGGAATGACCAGCTTATAGGCGTCAGTGCCGGTTTTAGACGTACCGGTTCCTTCCAGTTTGATATCACAGGTCGGCTGTATAATATCGGCCCTGAATTTAACGTCGACATCAACAGCCAGTGCCGAGGCTGAGAGCGTCAGCACGGCAAGTGCCAGAGGAATATTTTTCCGTGTCATAGGTTATCCATATCTCGCGGATTTTAGTGAGTTGCAGATACCGTACAGAGTACGTTATCCAGTGACAGGGTCTGGTTGCCGCGCTGGTCAGCAGCGGATGCCGGAACCTGATAGCGCGCGATGCAGTACCGTGAAACGTTGTCCTTATCGGACCAGTTCACCTGCAACACGCCGTTATCTTCGATACCACGCACAAAGGCCTGGTTGTTCTGGCCGATATAGCCCAGAGATTGCCCTTGCTCATTGGTGATATTGGCGGCAAATGGCAGAGGTTCGCCATCGCTACGACGCATCGAGATCATCGCTGAGCGGCCCTGATCGGTTTCGAAACTGGTCATGGTAATGGCCCCGTAGCGCGGAACCGTTTGTGAACTGGTGCTCTTAAGCTCTACGTCGTTTTCCAGCTCCTGAATATCGAGCGTGATGTTGTTTTCCCGATACGGAGAGGCGGAGGTGGCGACGCCATAACCCCAACGGTCAATGGTGTTACTGCTGTAGTTGATTCGTGCGCCATGCGCTCCAGGGGCTTTCACCAGGACAAGCGTATCGGTATCGCTAAAGCTGTGATTGGTATACGTCAGCCCGCCACCGTGCAGGACAAAGCCGCCATCGGTGCTGAGAGAGAGCTGACGGCTGTGGTCAGTGTCAGCCGATGCTGAGCCAGACCATGTACCCCATTGCGATTCATAGCTGAGATAACCGCCAATATCTGCCAGATTGGAACTCTGCTTATTGGTGGAGTAATTGGTATTCACGCTGTAGTTATATTTCCCATCGCCGCTGCTGCCGTTGGCGCTGGCGCTCAAACGATGGCTGCCGTTAAAGTCAGTGCTCATACGGCTGTCGAGATACTTGAAGCCGCTTTCGCGACGTTTACCGCCCAGTAAATTTTCCAGCGGAATGCTGAAACTCAGATAGAAACTGTCATCTTGATCGCCGTCTTCATTCCAGGTGCGTTGTACTGTGGCACTCCAGGTTCCCCAACTTGTCCCTTTGCTGTAGCCCATGGAGTACGTGCTCTGGCTATGGCTTCCGCTCCAGTAATCCGTCCAACTACCATTAAGATAAAACGAGCCGTAATCGACCTCCTCGAACATCAGCGGCTGGTTGAGACTGATAGTGAACTGATTGCGGGTACGCTGATAATTCCCCATTGTGCGTTGCTCGTCTGGTGAGCTGTGTCTGGCATCATCCTGTAACGTCAGGGCATCGTTCAGCCCCAGGTAATTACTGGTGGAATAGCGATAGGCGGCCAGGTTTAGTGAGGTATTGGTGGCACTGAACATTTTGTTCCACGAAATACGATAGCTTTGCCCGGTGTAGGTTTGATCGTTGTAGATATTCGCCTTCGACTGAGTGACGTCCAGCGATACTGCGCCGATGCTGGTGTTTACGCCCAGCCCCAGCAGCACGGCCATAAAGTCAGCATCGGTGAACTGGATACCCGTATAGCCGGTGAAGGTGTTGTTGATACCGTAGTAGAATGACCCTTGCAGCAAGTTATAGTCTTCGCGCAAATCGTCGCGAACGATTTGCCCGCCGCTGAGATCCCAACGCCCGACGCCCGGACGCAGCATCTGCATAACCGAGGAGAACGGTTGTGAGAATGTCCGCCGTGAACCGTCGGCTTCTTCAATGGTGACCACCAGATCATTGCCGTAGCCAGAAGGCATAATGTCATCAATGGCGAATTCGCCAGGCGGTACGGTTCCTTCGTAAATTTTATAGCCGCCCTGGGTGATGGTGACTTTGGCGTTACTGTTTGCCACGCCGCGGATCACCGGGGCAAAACTGGTCATGGAAGGCGGTAACATGCGGTCGTCGCTGTACAGGCGTGCGCCTTTAATGCCGACAGAGTCGAAGGTTTCCCCGGTGGTGTAGGTCTCCCCGACCACAAGTTGAGAACGAATAAATGGCAGCTCGCGCTGCATATAGCTGTTCTGGATATCAAAATTACCGCCAACATCCTGCTGCCAGCTATAGTTACCGTTGCTTCTGAAATGCCAGTTCCCGAGGTTAAGCCCTGCGTTGAGCGCAGTATAGAACGACTGAGTTTCATCACCCCGGCGCGTGTTGCGCCAGCCGTTCATACGGTAGGACAACATGGCGGCACTGATGCCGTCTTCCCATAATGACGGGTCGATATATCCCTGATAATTACTGAGGATCCAGATCTGCGGAACCGTGATATCCAACTTCTGATCGTTAGTATCGAAATAGACTTCTGACTGTGGGATCGCCCGCGCCAGATCGAGACAATCATCAGCTTCCGCTTCGCCTTTGCGTAATACAGCCTCTCCGTCTTTGAGATCCGGCTGTTTAATATGCAACTGATTGAGCATTTTACGAGAAATACAGGCGTCGGCACTTTTCTTGCCGGTATCAATAAGTTCTACGGTCATGCTCGTTGCGGCACTTTCATTGACGTAGACTTTTACGTCATAGCTGCCGGGCATAGCAGGGTTACCGTCGGAATAACGCGACAGGTCAATCCCCTGGGCAGAACTCCCCATCAGGAAGCTGGGATCGTATTCAATACTTTCTGCCGCATTGACAGCGTGGCCATAAATGCAGGCAAAAATAACGGCAATCCGTGTCAGTTTACAATGAGTCATCTGTTTTTTCTTATGCTCGACGTTGTAATCATTCAGTCAATAATTAATTCAAGATATTTACCCTGGCGATAATGTAATTTGTGAGATTACATATTTGCTTCGCCTTTTATTTCACTGCCGTAATCACTAATAGCTGAATAGTGTAATTTAGCGCCGCCAGGGGAGGTATTCAGACCCTGTACTGTAAATTCGGCATCGCTTTTTGGCGCAACCATTGTGGCGTCTACGGTATATTTTTTATTTCCCGACTGCACATCGACAGACGAGAAGGAAACATAATAAGGCGTTGGGTTCGTTACTTTTATTTTATTGCCATTCCAGCGCCAGGTTAATTGCTCTGGCGCTTTGAAATGCTCACCGGCTAATCCATCAGGGCGATAGAACAGTTTGATACGGGTACGGAAAGCCAGTTGCAGGACATTTTTATTTTCAGCTTCTTTTGCCTGCATTTTGGGTGGAACTTCCAGCACGTTAAACCAGTACACACTTTCCCTGTCTTTCGGTAATGCCTGCGTACCGGTATAGGTGATGGTAACGGTTTGGCCTTTTTTCGGGTCTATGCGTGAGACCGGAGGGGTCGCGTTAAACGGGACTTTGATCAAAGCCGGGTCTACATTGTCATCACCGGTATCAAGCCAGGACTGCACCAGCAATGGGCGAGAGCCTTTATTTTCCAGGCGAGCAGTGATCTTTTTGTCGCTTTCTTTATAGATGATGCGCGTACCGTTGATAACGATATCGGCCTGGGTTATGGGGCTGAATGCCGTAAGCGTTGCACCGACAACGATAGCAGCGATAGTCTTGTTATAATTCAACATGTTATCTCTCCCTGAAACATCTCTAAATCCTGAAACAGGGGATGTAACACATCCCCTTGTGATTTTTACAACGGTAACGCTATTACTGATAAGTCAGGGTATAGGTTGCGTTGGTTTTCACCGGGCCGCTGGTGACGGTTGCGGTTGAAGAAGATTTCACATAGGACGCCATATAGCTGAAGGTGGCGATATGGCTGGTTGAATCGATAGGAGAAGAAATTTTGCTTGAAGGATCGTTTACTTTAACCAGTGCCGGGGTGGTGGCGGAGACATCGTGAAGTGCGATGTTGACACCTTTAGCCGGGCCGCTGATGGAGTTGTCATTTTCCAGAGTACCCTGGGTGGAGCTGTGGAAAGTAGAGGTAAAGCTCATTGTTGCCGTTTTATTTGCGGCTGCATTGGAGCAGTTTACTGAGATGCTGATTGCTGCAGGGTATGCACCCAGCGCTTTGTCATTCAGCGCTGTAATATCACTTGGTTTCGCGGTTTTCAGGGTGATGTTAACATCGTTGCTGCCACCGTTAACGGTTGCCGGGCAGGTTTCATCAGAAACCAGACCGTTGATATTGATTTCACCACCATCCACAGCCATTGCATTACCAGCAGAAAAACAGGACGCTGCCAGAACAACCGCCAGAAGCTTCTTGTTCATTATAATTCTCCATAAAATATTAAATGAGTTAAAAAATGATACGTAAAGTTAATTACGGGATGGGCAATATAATAGTAGTGTGTTTTTTTTGTAAAATATTGTTTTTATATTAATGGGCTATTTGTATTTCTATATTAAATATTATTTTTATAATGAATATTATGTGTGGCTTTTTATTTCTGTGATGAATTGTTTAGCGGCAAATCTGGCAGGGTAAGTGGATGAAAGATATATATATCCTTTCTATTTCATTTAAATGGCTCTAAATTTTTTAAAAGTCAATGTTTATCATTGTTAGAATAAATTAAATTACATTTAAGATAAAATCATGTGTAATTGATTAAAGTTTGATGTCAAAGCGAACGGGGGAAATAATATTAAATTAGAGGATGTTTTAATTATTTTTTTGTGCGTATTTTTTGTATTACGCGAAAGCAGGGCTAATTAATACAGGAGAACACGTATTACCAAAGAGAAGGGCGCGGAAATTGTGCATCAGTCAGTAACCGGGCAAGCGTGTGGTTATCCGGGAATACGAGACCTGGCGCAATCTCAAACAGCGGCCAGAGCATAAAACCACGGTTCTTCATATCATAGTGCGGAACAGTGAGGCGTTCAGTGTTAATCACCGCATCACCAAACAGCATGATGTCGAGATCTAACGTGCGCGGCCCCCAGCGTTCGGCCTTACGAACGCGGCCTTGCTGCAATTCAATACGCTGTGTGTGATTGAGTAACTCTTCAGGTGCGAGAGTTGTTTCCAGCGCCACGGCGGCGTTTAAGTAATCCGGCTGATCTTGTGGCCCCAGCGGAGGGGTACGGTAAAACGAAGAAACGGCAAGAATGCGGCTTTCAGGAATTTCACCGAGTGCTTTCACGGCAGCATTGACCTGCTCCAGCGGAGAGGCCAGATTGCTGCCTATGGCAATATATGCCACTGTCATGTGGTGCCCTCGCGACGCGGTGCGCGTTTGCGCGGACGACGAGTACGACGGCGCTGTGCTGGTTCTTCATCCAGCTCGGTGAGCATCCCTTTTTGATCTGGTGGCGCAGAAACCTGGAATTCACCCCACCATTTCGCCAGACGTTGCAGCTCAGCGTTGCGTTCCACTTCTGCACGCAGTGCCAGCAGGTCGTAAGCGGCGCGGAACTTCGGATGCTCCAGCAGTTTCCATGCACGTTTGCCCTGACGACGGGACATGCGCAACTGCAACTGCCAGATATCGCGAGTTAGCGTAGTCAGACGTTTCGGGATCGCCAGTGAACGGCAGGCTTCGTCCAGCACATCGTTCATCGCCAGCGCGAAAGCATCGTGATAGGTAAGGCCGCTCTCTTGCGCGATTTTTTGTGCCGTCTCCAGCAGTGGATACCAGAACATGGCGGCAAACAGGAACGCCGGGTTAACGCGCATATCATTATGGATACGCGTATCAGTATTTTTCAGTACCTGCTCAATCATCCGCTCCATTGGGCTGTCGCCATTTTCCGTGAAGTAACGGGTAATGGTCGGGAACAGCGGCTGGAACAGATGATATTCACACAGCAATTTATAGGTTTCGTAACCGTAGCCTGCTTGTAGAAGTTTGAGTGATTCTTCAAACAGGCGTGCCGGTGGGATATCGTTCAGCAGGGTAGCCAGGCGTGGGATCGGTTCTGCGGTTTCCGGGCTGATACGCATACCCAACTTGGCGGCAAAACGTACCGCGCGCAGCATACGTACCGGATCTTCACGGTAGCGCGTTTCCGGGTTACCAATCAGGCGAATCACGCCGTCTTTCAGATCTTTCATGCCGCCAACGTAATCACGGACGGTAAAATCCGCGACGCTGTAATACAGGCTGTTGATGGTGAAATCGCGGCGCTGGGCGTCTTCTTCGATGGAGCCGAATATGTTGTCGCGCAGCAACATGCCGTTTTGCCCACGCTGGGAGGTCGTGCGGTCGCTGACGTTGCCTTCGTGGTGCCCACGGAAGGTTGCGACTTCGATAATTTCCGGACCAAACATCACGTGAGCAAGACGGAAACGGCGACCCACCAGACGGCAGTTACGGAATAGTTTGCGCACCTGCTCAGGCGTGGCGTTAGTGGTCACGTCGAAATCTTTCGGCTTTTTGCCAAGTAACAGGTCGCGCACGCCGCCGCCAACCAGCCAGGCTTCGTATCCCGCTTTATTGAGCCTGTACATTACCTTCAGGGCATTTTCACTGATATCTTTGCGGGAAATAGCATGCTGTTCACGCGGGATCACCGTCACCTGTGGACGGGCGACTGCCTGTTCAGCCTCGCTCTCCTCGCGGCTTAGCACCTTGCGGCAAAAATTAGCGACTCGGGTAAAAATAATACACCTCGGTAGTGTCAAACATCATTCAGGACAAAAAAATAGCGGCTAATCATAGCTCAGCATGACGCATTTGAGAATGTTGAATTTACAATTGCCGACTCAGGTACGGCGGTCAGCGTCCAGTTTTTGACGGCTGACTGAAGGATTTGCTCGACGCTGAAATCCTGCCAATGTGTTTCTGCCTGCTGACCAAGAAATTGAAGTGCCGCGATTAGTACCGGGCGCGGGTCGCCTTTTGGTAACGCAGGCGCATGATTCTGCTTGGAAAGTTTAGCGCCTTGTGCGTTAAGCGCCAGCGGCAAATGAATGTAATCTGGCGCTTGCCAGTCAAAAAGCTGGTACAGCGAGATTTGCCGCACTGTGGGTTCAATCAAATCTGCGCCACGGACAATTTCAGTCACGCCCTGGAAGTGATCATCAACCACCACAGCCAGGTTATAGGCAAACAAACCATCACGGCGATGAATAATAAAATCTTCCTGCGCCAGTTTTTCGTCGGCGTGGATAATGCCGCGCAGTTGGTCAGTGAACTGCATAACCGGATGCACCTGCCGAATACGTACAGCCGCGTTGTCCGGGCCATGATGCAATTCACGGCAATGACCGTCGTAGATACCGCCAATACTGTGAATACGTGCGCGCGTACAGGTGCAGTAATAACTTAGTCCTTGCTCACGTAACCAGGCGAGGGCTTCACGATAGGCGTCGTGACGTTGGGATTGCCAGAGAACATCGCCGTCCCAGTGCAGGCCGTAATGTTCCAGTTGGCGCAGGATAGTCTCTGCGGCACCGGGAACTTCACGGGGTGGGTCGATATCTTCAATGCGTACCAGCCAGCGACCTTGCCGGGCGTGTGCTTGCAGATAGCTGCCAAGCGCAGCGATCAGAGAACCAAAATGAAGCTCGCCGGAAGGTGAGGGGGCAAAGCGCCCAATATAGTGTGTGTCTGTCATCTCTTTGAACAAAAAATAAGGCGGGAGCATTTCCCGCCTGTGGTAAACGTGATGGAACAGCTTTAATTAGCCAGCCATCTGTTTTTCGCGAATTTCAGCCAGCGTTTTGCAGTCGATGCACAGATCGGCTGTTGGGCGCGCTTCCAGACGACGAATACCAATTTCAACACCGCAGGATTCGCAGTAGCCGAAATCTTCGTCTTCCACTTTTTTCAGCGTCTTCTCGATCTTTTTGATCAGCTTACGCTCGCGATCGCGGTTACGCAGTTCGAGGCTGAACTCTTCTTCCTGGGCGGCACGGTCTACCGGATCCGGGAAGTTGGCGGCTTCATCCTGCATATGTGTAACGGTGCGATCGACTTCATCCCTGAGTTGATTACGCCATGCTTCCAGAATACGACGGAAGTGCGCCAGCTGGGCTTCGTTCATATACTCTTCGCCCGGCTTCTCCTGATATGGCTCCACCCCAGCGATGGCGAGAATACTCAGGGACGATGTTTTACGGTTTTGCCCTTCTTGCATGTTGCTTCTCCTTAACACGCACTATCGATCCCCATGTTCGGGGGAAAAATGAGGCCGCTATAAATAGCAGATGCTTTTCCGGATAGCAATTATCTAAACGTAACACTTGACAACTGTGTGAGGAAAAGCGTATTTGCGCACGCGACCAGAATGTAAATTAACCAGTTACTTATTCAACTACAGAGTAACGGGCAGTGATTTTTTAAGAGCCATACCTTCAGCAGAAAGTTCCGCCTTATAAGCCAGAATTTCTACCCCCCTCTGTTGAGCCTCTGACAATAGTTGCGCGTATTTCTCATCGATGTGGCGCGCGGGTGAAAACCGTGTAATGGCTGAATGTAGCACGGCGAAAAAAATCACTGCACGCTGGCCTTCAGCCGCTACGCTCATCAACTCCCGAAGATGTTTCTGACCTCGTTCAGTCACTGCATCGGGAAAGTATCCCTGTTCGTTTTCCGCTAACGTAACCGATTTCACTTCAATATAGCAGTCAGGTCGAAACCTCGCCTGTAACATGAAGTCAACACGGCTGCGTTCGGCACCGTATTTTACTTCGCTTTTCAGCGAGCTATAGCCTGACAGCTCCGAAATATTCCCATTAAGGATAGCCTCTTTCGTCAATCTGTTTGCCCAAAGTGTATTGACGCAAATAAATGCACCGTTTTGGCTTTGGGTCAGTTCCCAGGTGTGCGGATATTTCCGTTTTGTGTTGTCGGAAGTTGAATACCAGACGGTATCTCCAGGTGTTGCACAACCGGTCATCGCGCCAGTATTCGGGCAGTGTAGCGTTAATTCCTGGCCATCTGGTGTGATCACATCGGCTAAAAAACGTTTATAACGTTGAACCAGCGTGGCGCGTTGTAGAGGGGGTGAAAATTCCATTGCGATAAAACCCTTGTTATTGCGTCAGTGTCCAGCGTTTTAGCGGCGTGTAGCGTGTGCGTCCTCGGGCAAACGAGGAAGCGTAAAGGGTGAACTCCGTCACCGCATACGACCAGTTAAAGCCAGGCGGCGGGATTGTCACCGCCTCGCTGGCATCGCGCAATAAGGTGATATGCGGATGAAACGGTCGATTGCTTTGAAAACAACCACTGCGTGCTGCTTGTGAACGAAGCATATTCGCCAGTTGGATTAATCCGCGCGGCGGCTGGCGCATACCAAGCCACACCACGCGAGAACGTAGCCACTGACCGGCGTCATCAAGCGTTAGTGTGAAACCGGGTTGACGAATCCGTCCGGCCAAAAGTGAGAGCGCCTTCTCTTTCTCTGCGCTCACTTCGCCTAAAAACGCCAGCGTCAGATGCAAGTTCTCAGCGGCAACCGGACGCCCCGCTTCTGGTGGAAACTGTGCGGCGCGCCAGTGGATAATCTGTTCGCGGATTTCTGCAGGTAAGTCGATGGCAAAGAACAGCCGTTGCGGTTCAGACATGTCAGGCACTCGGTTATGAATTACCGCGATGCTACAATGCGCCGCGAAGAATGTTAACCCTCAGGAGCGTTTTGTGTCGTCGTTGCCCGTTGCTGCCGTCTTACCTGAATTACTTGCCGCCCTCGATTGTGCACCGCAGGTGTTATTAAGCGCGCCGACCGGAGCCGGGAAATCGACCTGGCTGCCGCTGCAACTGCTGGTGCATCCTGGTATTCGCGGGAAAATCATCCTGCTGGAGCCGCGGCGTCTGGCGGCGCGTAACGTCGCGCAACGGCTGGCGGAGCTGCTTAACGAAAAGCCCGGCGATACCGTTGGCTACCGGATGCGTGCGCAAAATTGCGTCGGGCCGAATACCCGTTTGGAAGTCGTTACTGAAGGGGTGTTGACGCGCATGATCCAACGCGACCCGGAACTAAGCGGCGTCGGTCTGGTGATCCTTGATGAGTTTCATGAACGCAGTCTGCAGGCGGATCTGGCGCTGGCGTTGTTACTCGATGTGCAACAAGGGCTGCGCGATGACCTGAAGCTGCTGATTATGTCAGCCACGCTGGATAACGAGCGCTTACAGCAAATGTTGCCGGAAGCTCCCGTTGTTGTTTCCGCAGGGCGTTCGTATCCGGTGGAGCGCCGCTATTTGCCGCTGCCTACACATCAACGTTTTGACGAAGCCGTTGCTGTCGCCACCGCCGAATTGCTACGCCAGGAAGCAGGATCTCTGCTGCTGTTTTTACCTGGCGTCGGGGAAATTCAGCGTGTGCAGGAACAACTGGCTTCGCGTGTAGGCAGTGATGTGTTGCTTTGTCCACTGTATGGCGCATTGTCGTTGAACGATCAGCGAAAAGCGATCCTCCCGGCACCACAAGGGATGCGCAAAGTGGTGCTGGCAACCAATATTGCTGAAACCAGTTTAACTATCGAAGGTATTCGCCTGGTGGTGGATTGCGCCCAGGAAAGGATGGCGCGCTTTGATCCGCGAACGGGTCTTACACGGTTGATTACCCAGCGAGTTAGTCAGGCGTCGATGACGCAGCGTGCCGGGCGCGCCGGGCGACTGGAGCCGGGCATTTGCCTGCATTTGATCGCCAAAGAGCAGGCGGAACGCGCCGCTGCACAAAGTGAACCGGAAATCTTACAAAGCGATCTCTCCGGTTTGCTGATGGAATTACTGCAATGGGGATGCAGCGATCCGGCGCAGATGAACTGGTTGGATCAACCACCAACGGTGAATCTACAGGCTGCGAAACGCCTGTTACAGATGCTTGGCGCGCTGGATGGCGAACGACTTAGCGCGAAAGGGCAAAAAATGGCGACGCTGGGTAATGATCCGCGGTTAGCCGCTATGCTGGTGAGCGCGAAGAGTGATGATGAAGCCGCTACCGCCGCAAAAATTGCCGCCATTCTCGAAGAGCCGCCCCGCATGGGGAATAGCGACCTGGAAGTTGCGTTTTCCCGCAATCAACCGGCCTGGCAACAGCGTAGTCAGCAACTGTTAAAGCGCTTAAACGTCCGTGGTGGCGAGGCCGACAGTGCGTTTATTGCGCCGCTACTTGCCCAGGCCTTTGCCGATCGTATTGCTCGTCGCCGTGGCCAGGATGGTCGTTATCAACTGGCGAACGGTATGGGAGCAATGCTGGACGCGGATGATGCCTTAAGCCGCCACGAGTGGTTGATCGCTCCTTTGTTATTGCAGGGCAGCGCCTCGCCGGATGCGCGAATTCTACTGGCGCTACCGGTCGATATTGATGAGTTAGTGCAACGCTGCTCACAGCTATTACAGCAATCTGACACCGTTGAATGGGACGATGCACAAGGCACGCTGAAGGCCTGGCGTCGGTTGCAGATTGGTCAGCTCACAGTAAAAGTACAGCCGCTGGCGAAACCGTCGGAAGATGAATTACATCATGCAATGCTCAACGGTATTCGCGATAAAGGTCTAAACGTTCTTAACTGGACGCCGGAAGCGGAGCAGCTACGCTTGCGTTTGCTGTGTGCTGCAAAGTGGTTACCGGAATATGATTGGCCAGCAATGGATGAGGCGAGCTTGCTGGCGTCGCTGGAAACGTGGCTGCTGCCACATATGGCCGGCGTACATTCGCTGCGTGGCCTGAAATCTCTTGATGTTTATCAGGCGCTGCGCGGATTACTTGATTGGGGAATGCAGCAACGTCTGGATAGTGAATTGCCTGCGCATTACACTGTGCCGACGGGAAGCCGGATCGCCATTCGTTATCATGAAGATAACCCACCCGCGCTGGCGGTGAGAATGCAAGAGATGTTTGGCGAAGCCACTAATCCGACTATCGCTCAGGGGCGCGTGCCGCTGGTGCTGGAATTGCTTTCACCCGCCCAGAGGCCGCTGCAAATCACGCGTGATTTAAGTGCCTTCTGGCAGGGAGCGTATCGCGAGGTGCAAAAAGAGATGAAAGGGCGTTATCCCAAACACGTCTGGCCGGACGACCCGGCGAATACCGCACCGACGCGACGGACGAAAAAGTATTCGTGAGGTTGGTAAACGGGCACGGGCAGTCCCTTCGCCCCGGTTCTCTCCCATAGGGGGAGGGCGAAAAGTACTTTGAGAGATATCTTCTTCTGTCTTGTCACAGAAGAATAGAAAATCGGGCTTTTGCGCCTGAATATTGCGGAGAAAATGTATGGCCGGGAATGACCGCGAGCCAATTGGACGCAAAGGGAAACCGACGCGTCCTGTCAAACAAAAGGTAAGCCGTCGTCGCTACGAAGATGACGACGATTATGATGACTATGAGGATGAAGAACCGATGCCACGCAAAGGTAAGGGCAAAGGGCGTAAGCCTCGTGGTAAACGCGGCTGGCTATGGCTGCTACTGAAACTGGGGATCGTATTTGCGGTGTTAATCGCCGTTTACGGTGTTTATCTCGATCAAAAAATTCGCAGCCGTATCGATGGCAAGGTGTGGCAATTGCCAGCGGCAGTTTATGGTCGGATGGTAAACCTTGAGCCAGACATGACCATCAGCAAGAACGAGATGGTGAAATTGCTGGAGGCCACGCAATATCGTCAGGTGTCGAAGATGACCCGTCCTGGCGAATTTACCGTGCAGGCCAACAGCATTGAGATGATCCGCCGTCCGTTTGATTTCCCGGATAGTAAAGAAGGACAGGTGCGTGCGCGTCTGACTTTTGAGGGCGATCATCTGGCGACTATTGTCAATATGGAGAACAACCGTCAGTTCGGTTTCTTCCGTCTTGATCCGCGTCTGATCACCATGATCTCCTCACCAAACGGCGAACAGCGTCTGTTTGTGCCGCGTAGTGGCTTCCCGGATTTGCTGGTAGATACTTTGCTGGCGACAGAAGACCGTCATTTCTACGAGCATGATGGTATCAGTCTCTACTCCATTGGACGTGCGGTGCTGGCGAACCTGACCGCCGGGCGCACGGTGCAGGGGGCGAGTACGCTGACTCAACAGTTAGTGAAGAACCTGTTCCTCTCTAGCGAACGTTCTTACTGGCGTAAAGCGAACGAAGCCTATATGGCGTTAATCATGGATGCGCGTTACAGCAAAGACCGCATTCTTGAGCTGTATATGAACGAGGTATATCTCGGTCAGAGCGGTGACAACGAAATCCGTGGTTTCCCGCTGGCAAGCCTGTACTACTTTGGTCGTCCGGTAGAAGAGTTGAGCCTTGATCAGCAGGCGCTGTTAGTCGGTATGGTGAAAGGTGCGTCTATCTATAACCCGTGGCGCAACCCGAAACTGGCGCTTGAGCGACGTAACCTGGTACTGCGTCTGCTGCAACAGCAGCAGATTATTGATCAAGAACTCTACGACATGTTGAGCGCACGTCCGCTGGGCGTACAGCCGCGCGGTGGGGTGATCTCTCCGCAGCCTGCCTTTATGCAACTGGTGCGCCAGGAGTTGCAGGCGAAACTGGGCGATAAAGTGAAAGATCTCTCTGGCGTGAAGATCTTCACTACTTTTGACTCGGTGGCTCAGGACGCGGCAGAAAAAGCCGCCGTGGAAGGCATTCCGGCACTGAAGAAACAGCGTAAGTTGAGCGATCTGGAAACGGCGATTGTGGTTGTTGACCGCTTTAGCGGTGAAGTTCGCGCGATGGTCGGTGGCTCCGAACCGCAGTTTGCGGGTTACAACCGTGCGATGCAGGCGCGTCGTTCGATTGGATCACTGGCAAAACCAGCGACCTATCTGACGGCCTTAAGCCAGCCGAAAATCTATCGCCTGAATACGTGGATTGCCGATGCGCCAATCGCGCTGCGTCAGCCTAACGGTCAGGTCTGGTCACCACAGAACGATGACCGCCGTTATAGCGAGAGCGGCAGAGTAATGTTGGTAGATGCGCTGACCCGTTCGATGAACGTGCCAACGGTGAATCTGGGGATGGCATTAGGGTTACCTGCGGTAACGGACACCTGGATTAAACTGGGCGTGCCGAAAGATCAGTTGAATCCGGTTCCGGCAATGTTGCTTGGGGCGCTGAACTTAACGCCAATCGAAGTGGCGCAGGCATTCCAGACTATCGCCAGCGGTGGTAACCGTGCGCCGCTTTCTGCATTGCGTTCAGTTATTGCCGAAGATGGTAAAGTGCTCTATCAGAGCTTCCCGCAGGCGGAACGCGCAGTTCCGGCACAAGCGGCGTATCTGACGCTATGGACCATGCAGCAAGTGGTGCAACGTGGTACTGGTCGCCAATTGGGAGCGAAATACCCGAATCTGCACCTGGCGGGCAAAACCGGGACTACCAACAACAACGTTGATACCTGGTTTGCGGGCATTGACGGCAGCACGGTGACCATCACCTGGGTTGGCCGCGATAACAACCAGCCGACTAAGTTGTACGGTGCCAGCGGGGCGATGTCGATTTACCAGCGTTATCTGGCTAACCAGACGCCAACGCCGCTGAATCTTGTACCGCCGGAAGATATCGTGGATATGGGCGTCGACTACGACGGCAACTTTGTTTGCAGCGGTGGAATGCGTATCTTGCCGGTCTGGACCAGCGATCCGCAATCGCTGTGTCAACAGAGTGAGATGCAGCAGCCGTCAGGCAATCCGTTTGATCAGTCTTCTCAGCCGCAGCAGCAGCAACCTGCTCAACAAGAGCAGAAAGACAGCGACGGCGTGGCGGGCTGGATTAAGGAAATGTTTGGTAGTAATTAACATTTAACTGTGACCTACCGGATGGCGTGCCGCCATCCGGTAAAATAACATCCTTCCAAAAGCATTAACCCTTTCTTTTCATCTGATTGTTTATTGACCCTTTGGTTGCTTCTCTGATGGGTACTGCTTGCCATCGTCTCGCCGTTTCGAATATTATTTCATCTTTATAATAATCATTCTCGTTTACGTTATCATTCACTTTCACTTTACATCAGAGATATACCAATGGCGCGTTACAAAACTGCTCAGCCAAAACACTCGCTGCGTAAAATCGCAGTCGTAGTAGCCACAGCGGTTAGCGGCATGTCTGTTTATGCACAGGCAGCGGTTGAACCGAAAGAAGAGACTATCACCGTTACCGCTGCACCTGCGCCGCAAGAAAGCGCATGGGGGCCGGCAGCCACTATTGCGGCGCGACAGTCAGCCACCGGTACTAAAACAGATACGCCGATTCAAAAAGTACCGCAGTCTATTTCTGTGGTCACAGCCGAAGAGATGGCGCTACACCAGCCGAAGTCAGTAAAAGAAGCGCTTAGCTATACGCCAGGGGTTTCGGTCGGTACGCGTGGTGCGTCCAACACTTATGACCACCTGATTATCCGTGGTTTTGCTGCAGAAGGCCAAAGTCAGAATAACTATCTGAACGGCCTGAAGATGCAGGGTAACTTCTATAACGATGCGGTTATCGATCCGTATATGCTTGAGCGCGCTGAAATCATGCGTGGTCCGGTTTCCGTGCTTTACGGGAAAAGCAGCCCGGGTGGCTTGTTGAATATGGTCAGCAAGCGCCCGACTACCGAACCGCTGAAAGAAGTTCAGTTTAAAGCCGGTACTGACAGCCTGTTCCAGACTGGTTTTGACTTTAGCGATGCGTTGGATGATGACGGTGTTTACTCTTATCGCCTGACCGGTCTTGCGCGTTCTGCCAATGCCCAGCAGAAAGGCTCAGAAGAGCAGCGTTATGCTATTGCACCGGCGTTCACCTGGCGTCCGGATGATAAAACCAATTTCACCTTCCTTTCTTACTTCCAGAACGAGCCGGAAACCGGTTATTACGGCTGGTTGCCGAAAGAGGGAACCGTTGAGCCGTTGCCGAACGGTAAGCGTCTGCCGACAGATTTTAACGAAGGGGCGAAGAACAACACCTATTCTCGTAATGAGAAGATGGTGGGCTACAGCTTCGATCACGAATTTAACGACACCTTTACTGTGCGTCAGAACCTGCGCTTTGCTGAAAACAAAACTTCGCAAAACAGCGTTTATGGTTACGGCGTCTGCTCCGATCCGGCGAATGCTTACAGCAAACAGTGTGCGGCATTAGCGCCAGCGGATAAAGGCCATTATCTGGCACGTAAATACGTCGTTGATGATGAGAAGCTGCAAAACTTCTCCGTTGATACCCAGTTGCAGAGCAAGTTTGCCACTGGCGATATCGACCACACCCTGCTGACCGGTGTCGACTTTATGCGTATGCGTAATGACATCAACGCCTGGTTTGGTTACGACGACTCTGTGCCACTGCTCGATCTGTACAATCCGGTGAATACCGATTTCGATTTCAATGCGAAAGATCCGGCAAACTCCGGTCCTTACCGCATTCTGAATAAGCAGAAACAAACGGGCGTTTATGTTCAGGATCAGGCGCAGTGGGATAAAGTGCTGGTCACCCTGGGCGGTCGTTACGACTGGGCAGATCAAGAATCTCTTAACCGCGTAGCGGGAACGACCGATAAACGTGATGACAAACAGTTTACCTGGCGTGGTGGTGTTAACTACCTGTTTGATAATGGTGTAACACCTTACTTCAGCTATAGCGAATCGTTTGAACCTTCTTCGCAAGTTGGGAAGGATGGTAATATTTTTGCACCGTCTAAAGGTAAGCAGTATGAAGTCGGCGTGAAATATGTACCGGAAGATCGTCCAATTGTGGTTACTGGTGCCGTGTATAATCTCACTAAAACCAACAACCTGATGGCGGACCCTGAGGGTTCCTTCTTCTCGGTTGAAGGTGGCGAGATCCGCGCTCGTGGCGTAGAAATCGAAGCAAAAGCGGCGCTGTCGGCGAGTGTTAACGTGGTTGGTTCTTATACCTATACCGATGCGGAATACACTACCGATACTACCTACAAAGGCAATACGCCTGCACAGGTGCCAAAACACATGGCTTCGCTGTGGGCTGACTATACCTTCTTTGACGGTCCGCTTTCAGGTCTGACGCTGGGCACCGGTGGTCGTTATACTGGCTCCAGCTATGGTGATCCGGCTAACTCCTTTAAAGTGGGAAGTTATACGGTCGTGGATGCGTTAGTGCGTTATGATCTGGCACGAGTCGGCATGGCTGGCTCCAACGTGGCGCTGCATGTCAACAACCTGTTCGATCGTGAATACGTCGCCAGCTGCTTTAACACCTATGGCTGCTTCTGGGGCGCAGAACGTCAGGTCGTTGCAACCGCAACCTTCCGTTTCTAATTTTCGCTTTGGGCACGGATTTCCGTGCCCGCTTCACAAGTTGGCTGTTATGCAGGAATACACGAATCATTCCGATACCACTTTTGCACTGCGTAATATCTCCTTTCGTGTGCCAGGGCGCACGCTTTTGCATCCGCTGTCGTTAACCTTTCCTGCCGGGAAAGTGACTGGTCTGATTGGTCACAACGGTTCTGGTAAATCCACTCTGCTCAAAATGCTTGGCCGTCATCAGCCGCTGTCGGAAGGGGAGATTCTTCTTGATGCCCAGCCGCTGGACAGCTGGAGCAGCAAAGCGTTTGCCCGCAAAGTGGCTTATTTGCCGCAGCAGCTTCCTCCGGCAGAAGGGATGACAGTGCGTGAACTGGTGGCGATTGGTCGTTACCCGTGGCATGGCGCACTGGGGCGCTTTGGTGTGGCAGATCGCGAAAAGGTCGAGGAAGCTATCTCGCTGGTTGGCTTAAAACCGCTGGCGCATCGGCTGGTCGATAGTCTCTCTGGCGGCGAACGTCAGCGGGCGTGGATCGCCATGCTGGTGGCGCAGGATAGCCGTTGTCTGTTGCTCGACGAACCGACCTCGGCGCTGGATATCGCCCACCAGGTTGATGTGCTGGCGCTGGTGCATCGTTTAAGTCAGGAGCGTGGCCTGACGGTCATTGCCGTGCTGCACGATATCAATATGGCTGCGCGTTACTGTGATTATCTGGTCGCCCTGCGCGGCGGTGAAATGATTGCTCAGGGAACGCCTGCGGAAATTATGCGCGGCGAAACCCTCGAAATGATTTATGGCATCCCGATGGGTATTTTGCCGCATCCGGCGGGTGCCGCACCTGTGAGTTTTGTTTATTGATGAGCGGCTTACCTTTTCTTTCGCGTCGTCGACTGTTAACGGCGATGGCGCTTTCTCCGTTGTTATGGCAGATGAATACCGCCCACGCGGCGGCTATTGATCCCAATCGTATTGTGGCGCTGGAGTGGTTGCCGGTGGAATTACTGCTGGCGCTCGGCATCGTGCCTTACGGCGTGGCGGATACCATCAACTATCGCCTGTGGGTCAGCGAACCACCATTGCCGGACTCAGTGATCGACGTCGGTTTGCGCACAGAACCTAACCTTGAACTGCTGACCGAAATGAAACCATCGTTTATGGTCTGGTCGGCAGGATATGGCCCTTCACCAGAAATGCTGGCACGTATTGCGCCGGGTCGCGGATTTAACTTCAGTGACGGCAAACAGCCGCTGGCGATGGCGCGTAAGTCACTGACGGAAATGGCAGATTTACTTAACCTGCAAAGCGCAGCAGAAACGCATTTAGCGCACTATGAAGACTTTATCCGCAGCATGAAACCCCGCTTTGTGAAGCGTGGTGCGCGCCCGTTATTGCTGACGACACTTATCGATCCGCGCCATATGCTGGTCTTCGGTCCAAACAGCTTGTTCCAGGAAATTCTTGATGAGTACGGCATCCCAAATGCCTGGCAAGGGGAAACCAACTTCTGGGGCAGTACCGCCGTCAGTATCGATCGTCTGGCAGCGTATAAAGACGTTGATGTGCTCTGTTTTGATCACGACAACAGCAAAGACATGGATGCGCTAATGGCAACCCCGCTGTGGCAGGCCATGCCGTTTGTCCGCGCCGGACGCTTTCAGCGCGTTCCGGCGGTCTGGTTCTATGGCGCGACGCTTTCGGCAATGCACTTTGTGCGTATTCTGGATAACGCCATCGGAGGTAAAGCGTGAGTAAACGAATTGCGCTTTTCCCGGCGTTATTGCTGGCGCTGCTGGTGATTGTCGCAGCGGCGCTCACCTGGATGAACTTTTCGCAAGCGCTGCCGCGTAGCCAGTGGGCGCAGGCTGCCTGGTCGCCGGATATCGATGTCATCGAGCAGATGATTTTTCACTACAGCTTGCTGCCGCGTCTGGCGATTTCGCTGCTGGTAGGCGCGGGCCTGGGGCTGGTGGGCGTGCTGTTTCAGCAAGTGCTGCGTAACCCGCTGGCGGAACCGACGACGTTGGGCGTTGCTACAGGCGCGCAACTGGGGATTACCGTCACCACGCTCTGGGCGATCCCAGGTGCTATGGCGAGCCAGTTTGCTGCGCTGGCAGGGGCTTGCGTTGTTGGCTTAATTGTCTTTGGCGTCGCGTGGGGGAAACGGCTGTCGCCGGTAACGCTGATTCTCGCGGGGCTGGTAGTGAGCCTTTATTGTGGGGCAATCAATCAGTTACTGGTTATCTTCCATCACGACCAGCTACAAAGCATGTTCCTGTGGAGCACCGGAACGCTGACGCAAACCGACTGGGGCGGCGTTGAGCGTTTATGGCCGCAGTTGCTGGGCGGCGTGATGCTGACGTTACTGCTACTTCGTCCGTTAACCCTGATGGGGCTTGATGATGGCGTGGCGCGCAATCTCGGGCTGGCCTTGTCGCTCGCGCGTCTGGCGGCGCTGACGCTGGCGATAGTCATCAGTGCGCTGCTGGTGAATGCGGTGGGGATTATCGGCTTTATCGGGTTGTTCGCGCCGCTGCTGGCAAAAATGCTGGGGGCGCGGCGTTTGTTGCCACGATTGATGCTGGCGTCGCTGATTGGTGCACTGATCCTCTGGCTTTCCGATCAAATCATCCTCTGGCTGACTCGCGTGTGGATGGAAGTTTCTACCGGTTCGGTCACTGCGTTGATCGGTGCGCCGCTGCTACTGTGGCTGCTGCCGCGTTTACGCAGCATTAGCGCGCCGGATATGAAGGTCAACGATCGTGTCGCGACTGAACGCCAACATGTGCTGGCGTTTGCCCTCGCGGGCGGCGTGCTGCTGTTGATGGCTGTGGTGGTGGCGCTGTCTTTTGGTCGTGATGCGCACGGCTGGACGTGGGCGAGCGGGGCGTTGCTCGAGGATTTGATGCCCTGGCGCTGGCCGCGAATTATGGCGGCGCTGTTTGCGGGAGTCATGCTGGCGGTGGCGGGCTGTATTATTCAGCGGCTGACCGGAAACCCGATGGCAAGCCCGGAAGTGCTGGGGATTAGCTCCGGCGCGGCGTTTGGCGTGGTGTTGATGCTGTTTCTGGTGCCGGGTAATGCCTTTGGCTGGCTGTTACCTGCAGGCAGTCTCGGCGCGGCGGTGACGCTGTTGATCATTATGATCGCCGCCGGCCGCGGTGGATTTTCCCCACACCGCATGTTACTGGCGGGGGGGGCGTTAAGCACCGCGTTCACCATGCTTTTGATGATGTTGCAGGCAAGTGGTGACCCGCGAATGGCGCAAGTGCTGACCTGGATTTCCGGTTCGACCTACAACGCGACCGATGCGCAGGTCTGGCGCACCGGAATTGTGATGGTGATTTTGCTGGCGATTACCCCGCTGTGCCGCCGCTGGCTGACCATTTTACCGCTGGGTGGTGATACCGCCCGAGCCGTGGGGATGGCGCTGACGCCGACGCGAATTGCGCTGCTGCTGTTAGCGGCTTGCCTGACAGCGACTGCGACAATGACCATTGGACCGTTGAGTTTTGTTGGTTTAATGGCACCGCATATTGCGCGGATGATGGGCTTTCGACGGACGATGCCACACATCGTAATTTCGGCGCTGGTGGGAGGATTACTGCTGGTGTTCGCTGACTGGTGTGGGCGGATGGTGCTGTTTCCATTCCAGATCCCAGCGGGGCTGCTGTCGACCTTTATCGGCGCGCCATATTTTATCTATTTGTTGAGAAAGCAGAGCCGTTAATTGAATGCCTCGCCCGGTGGGCGAGGCAAAATCATCACAACTTCGCAAACACCCGACGTGCAGCATCGATGGTGTTATTGATATCTTCCATGCTGTGCGCCACAGACATAAAGCCCGCTTCAAACGCTGACGGTGCCAGATAAACACCTTCGTCCAGCATCATATGGAAGAAACGCTTAAAGCGTTCCACGTCACAGGCCATCACATCCTGATAGCACGTCACGGACTCGGCGTCGGTAAAGAAAATACCGAACATGCCGCCAACGTGGTTTACCACCAGCGGAATTCCGGCTTCTTCTGCCGCTTCCAGCAGACCTTCTGCCAGACGTGTTGTCAGCTCATCCAGCGTTTCGTGAACGCCCGGCTGCGCGACTTCATTCAGACAGGCGAAACCAGCAGCCATCGCAATCGGGTTACCGGAAAGCGTACCCGCCTGATAGACCGGACCGGTCGGGGCCAGCGCATCCATTACATCACGACGACCACCGAATGCGCCTACCGGCATTCCACCGCCGATGATTTTGCCGAGGCAGGTGAGATCCGGTTCCACACCGTAATAATCCTGTGCGCCAGCTAGCGCTACGCGGAAACCGGTCATCACTTCATCGATGATCAGCAACGCGCCAAATTCGTCGCACAGCGCGCGCAGACCCGGCAGGAACTCTGGCAGCGGCGGAACGCAGTTCATATTGCCTGCCACCGGCTCGACGATAATACAGGCAATCTCTTGCGGGTACTGTTCGAACGCTGCGCGTACAGAAGCCAGATCGTTATAAGTACAGGTTAAGGTATGTTTGGCGAAATCTGCCGGAACGCCCGGCGAGTTTGGCTGGCCTAACGTGAGTGCGCCAGAACCGGCTTTCACCAGCAGGCAGTCAGCGTGACCGTGGTAACAACCTTCAAATTTAATAATTTTGTCGCGACCGGTAAAACCACGGGCCAGGCGGATGGCGCTCATTGTCGCTTCAGTGCCGGAGTTCACCATGCGCACCATATCCATGGTCGGGACCAGTTCGGTCACCAGTTGCGCCATTTTCACTTCCATTTCGGTTGGTGCACCAAAGCTTAAACCACGCTCGGCGGCTTCAATCACGGCATTGCGGATCGCCGGATGGTTATGGCCCAGCACCATCGGCCCCCAGGAACCGACATAATCGATATAGGCTTTGCCATCAACATCGTACAGATAAGCGCCGTCCGCTTTTTCGATAAACAGTG
>OBUY01000089.1_pt1 | contig 45549 bp, 40 predicted proteins | sample 1475781 | NCBI WGS metagenome assembly OBUY01 (sample SAMEA2579912, study PRJEB22360) | human gut metagenome | biome: human gut; feature: human-associated habitat; material: faeces | place: Denmark | collected 2008/2010 | reverse complement strand
CAGCCTGAACATAGGCTGTTTGATTTTTGAGAATCATAGTTCGGATGGCAATGGCCAAATCCATATCACCTGTCGCCGACAAGTAGCCGATTGCTCCTGCGTATACTCCCCGTTTTTCTGTTTCCAATTCATAGATACGTCTCATCGCTCGAATCTTTGGTGCTCCAGAAACGGTTCCAGCTGGAAGTGTTGATTTCAAGGCATCCATAGCAGTGAGTTCTGGAAGCAAACGCCCCTTGACAACACTGGTCAAATGCATGACGTAGCGGAAGAGCTCCACTTCCATATACTTGGTAACTTGGACACTGGCTGTTTCAGAGATGCGGCCAATATCGTTACGACCCAAGTCTACCAACATTCGATGCTCTGCTGTTTCCTTCTCATCAGAAAGCAGGTCTGTCGCCAAAGCCTTATCCTCTTCATCCGTAGCCCCTCTTGGTCTCGTGCCCGCAATTGGATTGGTTGTCACGATGCCATTTTTGACAGAAACCAAACTCTCAGGACTGGCACCGATAATTTGATAATCTCCAAAATCATAGAAATAGAGGTAATTTGATGGATTAGTCACGCGAAGATTTCTGTAGAAGTCAAATGGATTGCCAGTAACCTCTGCTGAGAAACGCTGACTGAGCACGCATTGGAACATATCTCCATTACGAATCAAGTCACGAGCTGTTTCCACCATTTCCTCAAACTTCTGAGGAGCAATATGCGGTTTGAAGTCAAGTGGTGATAAATCCAAATCTTCAAATTCATTTGGAGCAGGGATGCGCAATTCCTCAAGCACTTGGTTCAAGGCTTCTTCCAAGTCTTCTTGACTGCGCTCGCTATAGAGAGCATCCTCGATGACATGGATTTTCTCCTTCTTGTGGTCAAAGACCATGTAACTCTCATAAACGAAGAAATGCATGTCTGGCGTCCCAATTGTATCCTCAGGGATTTGACCAATTTCTTCATAAAGCGAAATCATATCATAACCAACAAAACCAATTGCCCCACCACCAAAAGGGAGCTCTGAATGATGCTGGCTCTTATGAGTCACTTCATAAAGGAAATCCAAGGGATCCTGATCAATCACTTTCCCATTTTGATAAAGAACTCCATTTTCAAACTTAATCTCAAAAACTGGATTATAGGCTAAGATAGAAAAACGAGCTGTTTCCTTGTCTCTCGGAATACTCTCTAAGATAACCTTGTGTTGCCCCTTTAGGCGCATATAAGCCAAGATTGGTGATAAGACATCTCCATGAATGATTCGTTCCATTGTAATTTCCCTTTCAGTTCTACTTCTAGTTGGTGGCGACTGTATGAAAAATCCCCACGCAAAATAATTTGCGTGAGGACGAAATTCGCGGTGCCACCTCAATTATAGGATTTCTCCTATCTCTCATGCCTGTCTCAGAAACCTCCTGTAACAGGTTGTGCGATAAAGGGCACTCCCTTGAGAATTATGTTTTCTTCTCTTGTTTCAGATGGACCCAACCTTATAGCTTTCTCTGCTTGTTTCCAGCAACCACAAGCTCTCTGTGAGAGAAAGGACTGTAATTTTTCCATCTATTATTTTTTAGCTTCTAGGTAGTCTGCAATCGCAGCTACGTCCTTGTCTCCACGACCAGAGACATTGATGATGATAATGTCGTCTTTACTTAGTTTCGGTGCACGTTTAACTGCTTCTGCGATAGCGTGCGAACTTTCAATCGCTGGGATAATTCCTTCAGTCTTGCTGAGAAGGAGGAGAGCCTGAACAGCTTCTTCATCTGTCGCAGCCACATATTCCACGCGACCTGAATCTTTGAAGTAGGCGTGTTCTGGGCCAACTCCTGGATAGTCCAATCCAGCTGAGATAGAGTAAACTGGAGCCAGCTCTCCGTCTTCCTTAAAGACTGCATAGGTCTTCATGCCGTCGACAATTCCGATACTACCTTTTGTCATAGTAGCTGCGTGCTTGTCTGTATCAAGTCCGTGCCCAGCAGCTTCAACCCCAACCAATTTGACTTCTTCATCAGCCACATACTGTGAAAAAGCACCGATGGCATTGGAACCACCACCTACACAGGCAATAACGTAGTCTGGTAAACGACCTTCTTTTTCTAAGATTTGACGGCGAGATTCTTCACTGATGACCTTTTGGAACTCGTGGACAATTGTAGGATAAGGGTGAGGACCTACAGCAGATCCCAGAACATAGAAGGCTTCAAGGTCATTCATCCATGCTCCAAAGGCTGCATCAACAGCATCTTTGAGGGTACGAGTCCCTGTTTCAACTGCGTGAACAGTTGCTCCCATCATCTCCATACGGAAAACATTGAGACGTTGGCGTTCCACATCTTCTGCCCCCATGTAGACATCACAGGCCATACCAAACTTGGCTGCAGCCGCTGCTGTCGCAACACCGTGCTGACCAGCTCCTGTTTCCGCAATCACTCGTTTTTTGCCCATACGTTTGGCCAAAAGAATTTGTCCTAAAACGTTGTTGAGCTTGTGAGAACCAAGGTGGTTAAGGTCTTCACGTTTGAGATAAATCTTAGCTCCACCTAAGTGCTCTGTCAAACTTTCTGCAAAATAGAGCGGTGTTTCGCGACCTGAATAGTCCTTCAAGTAATGACGAAATTCTGCCAAAAACTCTGGATCATCCTTGTACTTGTCAAATGTCACTTCCAACTCATCCAACAAAGCCTGAATCGGCTCCGGTACAAAACTACCACCAAATTGTCCAAAATAACCTTTAGTTGTCATAAAATTTTCCTCTTTCTGTATTTATTCGACTTTTTGTTTGCTTTTAGTAGTAGGCAAGGAGCTGCAGATAGAACTCAAGTTCATCAAAGCGACTTAAGGCCCTAATAAAAGATAAACAAAATGACGGATAGAAAAAAGCCCACACACAGAATAAACTTCCGTGTGAGGGCGTTGGTAACGCGGTGCCACCTCAATTATAAAGGGACTATCCCTTTACATCTCTGCCTTGTCTAACAACAAGTTGCACTGTAAGGTGTGCGCACCGAATTTTCATTGTTTCAAATTCATTTTTAAAATCAGCCCACTTTCACTACTTCCAACCACCTGTTCACAATCACCACAGGCTCCCTGAAGATCAAAAATAGTTACTTTTCTGATTTGTTGAACTTATTTTAATACTTTGTTTTTTCTTTGTCAAGACTTTTTTACGATTTTTTTGAAAGATGTGTGATTCGAATGTGATAATGTCTTTAGTAAATCGAACGTGAAAATGTCCCACTTGTTAGAAATTGAATCCAACTCAATAGAAACTGAATAGATGCTAAACAGAACTTACTTTAGAACACTCCATCTTTTCCATTAGGATTTTCAAGAATTAAACAATACTAGAAACTCTGTCTCCTAACAAGTTTAGTAGAAACTTCAACAGATGTGACACTTTCCCCCTTTATAATTGCTAATACCCCTTCAATCATTTCTTGAGCTAATTTAACATAATTAGGAGAAATTGTAGATAAAGCAGGAGTGTAATACTGTGAAATTGGAATATTATCAAATCCAACAACGGATATATTATCCGGAATCGCTATTCCTTTTTCGTAACACGCACGAATTAGTCCCTGAACTTTTTCATCGCCTGAAACAAATATAATATCTGGATAATTTCCAAAAGACAAATCATTCACAGCAAAGGAATAAACTGACTCTATTGTAGTTAAACCATAAACTACCTTCAAATCCATAGAATAATTATTATCCTTTAAAAAAGTTCTCACTCCTCTCTCTCGATCCTTATTTACATAAGACTCACCTCCCATAAGTAACCACATATCTTTAAAATTCTTTTCCAAAACTACTTTCATCATATCATAAGTAGCTTGAAAGTTATTGTTAGATACGTAAACTACTCCAGGTGTTTGAGACTCTCCAAAGACAATGAAAGGCATATTATTTTTCTTTAAATATTGGATTCGAATATCATTCTCCCCCTCATAAAAGACAATCACTCCATCTACAAGGCTACCAATACTTGAAATAATTGAATTACTAATCGAATCTTCCTCTCCAAAATATTCAACAATAGCATTTACTCCAAATTGTCTACAAGTTTGTAAAACTTTATCTAAAAGTGTTTGAAACCAGATTAAAGGAAAAGAATCAATCTTCTTCACAGATATTAAAATATTCGTGGTTTCTTTCTTCGTTAAATTCTGAGCATAGGCATTTGGAATATAGGATAACTCATCGATGACTTTTTTTATGGCATTATAAGTCTCAGGTTTTACTCTATTCCCTCCATTTATTACACGTGAAACTGTCTTTGGAGAAAAACCAGACAAACGTGCAATATCATATATCGTTACCTTTTTCCCTTTTTCCATTAAAATACTCCTGTCATAAACCTTCACTATAACTATACAATATTTAAATTATTTTAACAAGAAAATTACATTCTAATCTTTTAATCTAGTTTACATCTGGAGGAAATACTTCACTAAATCTACATTAACTTTCAGTACTAGTAACATAAATTTTACAATTCAATTCACTGTTTTGTACTATTTTGTAAACTGCATTACAAATCACCGGATAAGAAAATACACTACCTGAAAATTCCAAGGAATCATTTTCAGTAAATCCTTCTGTATTTAGAAATGTATTCATTATCTGTTCAATATAACACTCTAATATGGGAACAGCTTTCTCCTTAACAATAACATTTCTAAGCATTTCTTCAAATGGTAAATGACAAGCGAACACCATCTCACAAACATCATAAAATGAATGGAAGTGGTATACCTGTATGAGATTATAGTCATCAAAATAAGTTATTTTTCCTGCATCAAAATCCACTTTATATACTCTCAAATTAGTTAGATCCTTTTCTTCAAAAATTATTATGGACACCTCTAAAAACTACCGATTTTCTATTTTTATTGCTCAGAAAACGTTGATACATCAATGTTTAAAAGTATTGAAATTGAGTTTTTAGATGTGCCCTTATATTTCTTATTATTTAAAGAAAACAAAAGGACTAGAATAATCCGTCCCTTTGTTTATCCCTAGATTAGCTGATTTCCTCAACATAAATCACACCAACAATATTAGCAATTTCTTCCATTAGTTTAAGGTGCTCAAATCTACCTGATAATTCCAGAGTAATAAATGACGCGATTTTTTTGTCTGGAACATCAAAATATTCAATTCTTTCTGAATTAACATCTCCAAATGCAGTTCTAGAATCAGTCATTCTAATGCCATTCTCAGCACAGTATACTAGTACCCGATTATATGCCTCTGTAGATCTAACAACGATATACAATTCGATTATCTTTGAACGACTTTGAAGATATTTTTTTAAAGGTTGGAACATAGTTATAACACTCCAAACAGACATTGCTCCTAGTATGGCTCCTTCATAAAAACCAACACCAATAGCTAGACCGATTCCAGCTGAAGCCCATATTCCGGCTGCAGTTGTTAAACCAGTTATTTTCTTTTTATCTGTAATAAGTATTGTTCCAGCCCCAAGAAAACCAACACCTGATATAACCTGCGCACCTAAGCGTGTAGGATCTCCTGTACCAAATTTATAAGATACATACTCATTAGTCATCATAATTAAACATGCAGCCAGACAAACAATACTATGTGTACGAATACCTGCTGGTTGAGATTTACTTCCTCTCTCTAAACCAATTACACCACCAATAACTAATGAAAGTACAATTCTTAATACAATTTCGATATATGATAGTCCTAAGCTTGTTGCTTGCATTATTATTTCCTTTTTCTACTAACTGGTCTCTGAGTAAAGTATAAAACAGAACCAGAAATTATCATTAATACAATTGTATAAACAAATACCAGAGCTTGTGCATTAGATGTTGCTGTTTCATCACCTGCAGATCGAATCGTAATACCTAATGGTTGAGCTAGGGGATGGTAAAGGAATACAGATAAGTCGAAGTCAGTTAATAAAGAGTTAAAGTTTAAAGCAATAACAGAGAGAACAACCGGTAAAATAAATGGAATGATAACCTTCATCATAGTATAAAAAGGTGAAGCACCCATACTTCTTGCTGCATCTTCCATCTCATCATCAACACTAAATAAAATAGCACGTACCATTCTATAAGAAAATGGGATTTTTACAACTATATATGCAATAAGTAGAATTACCAAACTACCTACCAAAATCTGATTCAAGACAAGAAATTGTGGCTGATTAAAAGTAAATAATAAACTTACTGCTAAAAGTGTACTTGGTAGTAACCAAGGAAGTAGAGCACCATATTCAAATAAGAAATCAAAACGAGATTTATGTTTTCTGACAACACGAGCAAATACAACTGCGAGAATTGTTGCTGTTGTCGCAGCAATAATAGAATAAATAAAGCTGACCAAGAATGGAGAGAATGCCGCACTATTACTAAAGAATAAGCGATAATTTTCTAAAGTAAAGTTTGATAATGTTAAGTTACCTGTTTGAATTGCAACTGGATCTGTAAATGAGTATAATACTATAAAAATTAGTGGAAGCATGAAAACTGTGAACAATCCATATGCTACAATGTGAGCAATGATATTCCAAGGCTTAGACGCAATTTTTTGTTTTTTAAGAGGCGCTTTAGTCTTAGAGATAGAAATATAATTTCCACCTTTTTCTATCTTATTCATGATAGTAAGCAAAATTGTAGTTGCAATACCTAAAATAATTGCAAGTAAGGCAGCTAAATCACGAGAATTCCCCATCCCTGCAAATGTAATAATCATTGGATTTATAGTTTGAAATTCTTTACCACCAACAATCATGGGTGCTGCTACTGCAGATAAACCACTAAGAAAAACCATAATAGTAAGTGCAAATAGAGTTGGAATTAAGGTTGGTAACACTACTTTTCGGAAAACAGTAAATGGTTTTGCTCCCATATTTCGAGCAGCCTCAATAGTGTGATAGTCAACGCTTCGAATTGTATTTGTTAAAAACAATGTATGATTAGCAGTTCCTGAAAATGTCATAATGAATAAGACTGCACCATACCCAATAAACCAGTTAGGGTCTAAAGAAGGGATAACATTTTGTAAAAATTTTGTAATCAATCCATATGGACCATAGACAAATTTATATCCAGTCGCTAAAACCACTCCTCCATAAATTAAAGAGGTCATATAACCTAATTTTAAAATTTTAGCACCTTTAATATCAAAGTACTCTGTAAATAGAACACAAAGAATACCTACGACATTAACTGTAATAATGAGTGAAAATGCTAACTTAAAACTGTTCATAATACTCTGAAGTGCCCTCTGAGATTTTAGAACACGATGTACAGCATCAAGGGAAAATTCTCCTCCTTTTACAAATACATTCACTACTAGATCAAAGTTTGGATAAATAATAAATGTTACTAAGAACCAGATTAACCCTAAACGAATAAGCCAATCTTTTAAATTTAATTTATGACGCATACTGCACCTCCTTAAAATTGCAGAACGTCTGATGGTGTGATAAATAATTCCACACTTTCTCCGACAGATCTAATAGCAGCCTGACTATCAATACTTGTTACATTAAGAATCTGACTTTCAGAAACTTTTATTGTATAGTGAATTGTAACTCCAGAAAACTCAACATCAATAATTGTCCCTTTTAGAATGAAATCTTGTTCAGTTTCACGATTGAATCGAACTTTCTCTAATCGAATGTATCCTTTTTTATCTTCTAAGAAAACGCTTGCATTTTTCAGTAATACTTCGTGGACTGTTTCATCGGTCAAAACATTAATATCTCCAATAAAATCACATACAAATTCAGTTTGAGAATTATGATAAATTTCTACTGGTGTACCGACCTGTTCGATGTATCCATTGTTAAAGACTGCAATTCTATCAGATAAAGTCAAGGCTTCCTCTTGATCATGAGTAACATATAAAGTAGTAATACCTAACTCTTTTTGAAGTCTTTTCAACTCTTTTCTCAAATCTACACGTAATTTTGCGTCAAGGTTTGACAATGGTTCATCTAGACAAAGAATTTTAGGTTCAAGAACCAGAGCACGAGCCAATGCTACCCTTTGTTGTTGACCCCCAGATAATTCTGATACATTACGCTGTAACTGTTGATCAGAGATCTTAATTTTTGCTGCTACTGCTGATACTTTTGCTTTAATAACATCTGGAGCTACCTTCTTAACTTTTAAACCAAATGCAATATTATCAAAAACAGTCATAGTTGGAAATAGCGCATAAGATTGAAATACAATACCAATTCCACGCTTTTCAGGTTCCAAATGAGTGACATCTGTTCCATTAACTTCAATACTTCCTGATGATGGATCTAGAAAACCTACCAATGCTCTCAAAGTAGTTGATTTACCACATCCTGAAGGTCCAAGAAATGTAAAAAATTCCCCTTCATGTATATCTAAATTTAGATTATCAATTGCAACAAAATCACCATATTTAATTTGAATATTATCAAATTTAATCATCTCACTAACTCCCTCTATTACTAAACCAAAAGCCTCTCTTTATTTCTTCCTTAAATTTAGAAATAATAGAGAGACTTGGACATAAAAATTAACTCTTATTTCTTATTGTACGTATTCTAATTCAGCTTTTTCTACCCATTCATCCAAATGCTTTCCAACAGCTTCCCAGTCAATATTTTGTGGTTTCACTTGATCAACAAATTTTTTCGTATCTTCAGGTAACTCTGTTAGGGCATCTTTATTTGCAGGAATAGATCCAAAGTTCTTACTATATTCTACTTGAATTTCTGATTGACCAAACCAATCAATAAATTCTTTAGCTAACGCTTGTTTTTTACTAGTGCTTAAAACCATAGTTTGTTCAGTTACAAATGGTACACCAATCTCAGGAGTCATAACTTTGAAAACAACATTTTGTTCTTTTTGTCCAACTAATGCACCAGAACCCCACATCATTCCATATTGTATTGGATCTTCTTTGTCTAACATCTTAACAATTGAACTTTCTCCCTTTTGAAGAGTGTATGCATTTTTCAAATATTCTTTTGCTGCTTCCCAACCTTTTTCGGAAACACCTAATTCACCTTTATCATCAAGGTATCGAACTAAGATACTTGCTAGAATTGCCCGTCCTGTACCACCTTGAAGACCAGAAATTGAATATTTACCTTTATACTTACTACCTAATTCAGTCCAATCTTTAGGCATTTCTTTTACATCAGGCGCCCCAATTAAAACTAATGGTTGAACAATCACAGGATTATAATAATTATCTTTATCTGATAAAGATTGATCAATTTTATCTAACCATTTAGGCTTGTACTGGACTAGTAATTTTTGATCTCTAATTTTATTTGAATCAACAGCACCAATTCCAAATACCATATCTGCAACTGCATTATTCTTCTCGGCAATAACACGGTCTGCTAATTGAGCGCCAGGAATATCAACCATTTTTATATTAAAACCAGCTTCTTTTGCTTTAGCAGTTAACCAATCACCACGACCATTTGAAACTGAGTTCGAATAGATTACTAATTCTTGACTTTTATCAGCTTTTTCTTCAGATGAAGAAGCAGTCGTAGAATTTGAACCTCCAGAGCAAGCAGCAAGTGTAGTAAGAGCAACTCCCGTTGCAAGTACAGTAGACCAAACTTTCATTTTTTTCATGATAAGTTCTCCTTTTTTATTATTTTATTTAAATTTTTCGTGATATGGAACAAATTGTCTCATATCTTCAAATACAGTATAATCAATACGGTTTACAGTAATAGTTGGAATCTTCTCTAATAAGATTTCAGTTAATTCTGCTCTGACTTTAGTAAACTCTTCTTCCTCCTCTTCGGTTAGAGGAATCCGAAGATATCCAATTGAAATATGGAATTGATATCTATCATGATTAGGGAAACGAACACCTGCTTTTTCTGAAACATAAGTACGAATTTCTTCTAATCTCTTTGCAGAAGCTTCATCTGCAGGTTCAACTAGTATGTTTTGTTTTCCCATTTCAGTCACACGCATATGAATTTCTTCATCCAACAATGGAAAAATTTCAAGTTGTTTAGCAAAGTAATCATGTATTTCCTGTAAAGGTGTATCAAGAGGAAGATTACTGCTCCAAAACTCCGTTTCACGATTTTCATGGCACAACAATTCAATTACAGTCATGTGAATAGAATTCCTTGGAGTTAAAGTAAACTTATCGATAAATGGTAATTCTCTATAACGTGATTGAATAATATCAACAACTTCCATCAAATCTTGTTTAGTATAAAGATTTGCTACAACAGTATTTCCTGGAAAATGATTAAATTCTCCATTTTCTTTGAACTTAATTTTTGTTAGGTTTTTCATATAAAGACCCTCTTTTTTATATTTGACACCGGTGTCATCTATGCTTATATTATATAACGAAACCGTTTACTTTGTCAAGCGCTTTCAAACATTTTTTAAAAAAATTTATCTTTCATTAAATATGCATTTCATTAAAAGTTTAAGTAATTTTTCCAAAATACAGCACTCATATAGACAGTATCATCAATTATAGCCATTGGGATTTTTTGATTGCCAATTCCATGTATCTCTACACATGTCTTCAATCGATTTTGTTGTCCTCCAATTTAATTCCTTATATGCTTTGTCTGCATTTGCATAACAAGTTGCAACGTCTCCTGAACGTCTTGGAACTATTTTATAAGGAATAGGGATCTTATTAACACTTTCAAATGTATTTACAAGTTGTAATACACTAGTGCCTTCTCCCGAGCCTAGGTTATAGATATAAACATCTGTTTTTTCAGATACTTTTTCTAAAGCTTTTATATGTCCTATTGCTAAATCTACTACATGGATATAATCACGCACACCAGTACCATCAAGCGTATCATAATCATTTCCGAACACACTTAGCTCTGACAGCTTACCTACCGCTACTTGTGCAATATAAGGCATCAAGTTGTTAGGAATTCCTGAGGGATCTTCCCCAATCAAACCAGACTCATGAGCACCAATTGGATTGAAATAACGAAGCAACGCAATACTCCATTCTGAGTCTGCCACATGAACATCTTTTAAAATTTGCTCAAGCATCACTTTCGTATACCCATAAGGATTTGTAGCACTTGTTTGCATCGTCTCAATTAGAGGTGACTGATTGTTAATTCCATATACAGTCGCACTTGAAGAAAAGACAATCTTTTTAACATTAAATTCTGACATCACTTCAACAAGTGCCAATGTACTCATAATATTATTTTTGTAGTACATCACAGGCTTTTGCACGGATTCTCCGACAGCTTTATAACCTGCAAAATGAATTGCAGCATCAATCGATTCTTGTTCAAATACCTTTCTCAATGCTTGTTTATCACAAACATCTAATTCGTAAAACACGGGACGTATTCCTGTAATTGCTTCAATACGGTCTAGCACCAAGATGCTAGAGTTCGAAAGGTTGTCGACAATGATAACTTCCTTTCCTAAATTTAGTAATTCTACTACGGTATGGCTACCAATATAACCAGCTCCGCCTGTTACCAATATTGCCATTTGGGTTTCCTCCTAATTAATTCCAACCGACTTAACAAATCTCATAAACGCTTCATGCCCAGACGGTGTATTCTTATAAACTCCTGCATCTTCCAGAACTCTCGCAAACACTTGTCCTACTTCGTGTTGAACTACGCTATTAACCTCTTCTTTATTAATGCGAGGATATTTTTCTTTCAATTGGTCGGCCCATTCTAAATGATAATCCGCAATTGCGTTATCCTCTCCTAAAAGATATTTTCCAACTTCTTCTAACTCTGGTTTCAAACGAGGTGGTAATATCGCAAGTCCCATCACTTCGATTAACCCGATATTTTCCTTTTTAATATGTTGTACATCTTGATGAGGATGGAAAACACCATCTGGGTATTGTTCAGTAGTATGATTATCTCTTAGAACAATATCTAATTCATATCTCCCGTCCACTTTACGAGCAATAGGAGTCACCGTATGGTGTGGGACATCTTCAGTCATAGCAATGATGTCTACTTCTAAATCTGAATATTCTCTCCACTTATTTAGAATTTTAGTAGCTAAATCTAACAAGCGATTTTTATTTTCACTTTGTAACCTAATTACTGACATTGGCCATTTTACAATACCAGCATTAACATCCTCAAAGTCTTTAAAACGAAATTCACTCTCAAATTTTGCTTTTTCCATTGGGAAAATATGTTTCCCTCCCTGGTAGTGGTTATGACTAAGAATGGAGCCTCCTGAGATAGGAAGATCAGAATTTGAACCAGCAAAATATCCTGGCAAAATATCAACAATCTCCAATAATTGTTCAAATGTTTTAGAGGTAATAGCCATTGGTACATGTTGACTATTTAAAAATATCGCATGCTCATTAAAGTATGAGTAGGGAGAATACTGGAATCCCCATACTTCGTCACCAAGTTTCAACCGAATAATTCTATGATTCGAACGTGCTGGATAATTTATTCGCCCCTGATATCCTTCATTTTCTATACATAGTAAACATTTGGGATAATTAGTTGCTTTTACTAATTTTTCAGCAGCAATTGTTTTTGGATCTTTTTCGGGTTTTGACAAATTTATCGTAATCTCTAGCTCTCCGTATTTAGTTGATGCTCTAAATTCAATATTCTTAGCAATAGCAGAAGTTTTAATATAATCACTATCTTTACTTAACTTATAAAACTCTTCAACTGCTTCTTGAGGTGATATATCATATGAACTCCAAAAAATATCATTTAATCGACTAGGTAAAGGAACTATGAAATTCATTAACTCTGCTCCTAAACATTCCTTTTCCTCGATTAAATCTTTAATTTTACCGTTTTTTAAGGCGATTTCCACTAAGTAATCTTTTATTTGTTTCAGGTCATTTTCATCGGAAATGCGATCAGTTCCCTCCTCACCTATTAACGCTAGTACTCTATTTTTCACATATATTTTGTCAATTTCATTATACATTCCGTATTCAATTACTCTATCAACAAAATTATCAATAATTGTTTTCATATATTTTTCTTTCTAATTTATGTTCCCATATTTTCTATACATTATCCATTTATAAATTGATTGCGTAGTATGAGCAATTTTATCAAGGTGATGAATAATATCCAAAGCACCAATTACTTCAGAAACGTTCCCATCATCTTCAAATATATAATTCATTATTTTCTTTTCAATATTTATACTAAGCTCTTCTATCTCATTCTGTTTTTGTATAACAACCATATCTAAACATCCAGATTGTTCCTCTCTATAACAAGATATAGCCCTATTCATATGCAGTCCGATAACTTCATGAAGTATTTTTATTTCTGAAATAATTTTCTTCAAAATTTCATTATTTTGAATAATCTGTAGATTTTTTAAAATTTCAACAATTCTATCCCCAATACGTTCAATGTCAGTTGATATTTTTATTACACTAATAATTCTTCTTAAGTCATATGAAACAGGATGTTGTAAACAAATTAACTCATATCCTTTTTTATCAATATTTAGAACTGACTCATTTATGATTAAATCTTCTTTAATCAATTCTACTCGTTCTTCATTTGATAAATATTCAAATAACTTCTCATATTTATCAAGCACAGATACCCAAATGGTCTCTAAATTATTTGATAATTCTATAATTTCATTTTCTAAATATAACCTTAACATTTAGGTACCTCTTCTTAACAAAGTTCAATAGTAACAATTAATATTTTAAACAATATATCAAACATCAATAACTAGAATACTTGCATCATCCTTCTTTCCATAGATTGGATCAATAGCAGAAGAATTAAATCTCATCTTAATTAACTCTTCAAAAGTTTTATTTTGATTATTTTGATAGAATTCATAAAAGCCATCGCTCATTAAAACAATTTGTTCACTAGTAACATCTATTTGATTAATAATAGCATAGTCTAAAAATCTCTCATCCAACGAACCTATCCAGTACCCATTCGGTTGATTAGATAATTTTCTGATTTTTTGTAAAATAATTTTTTTATTTAAAACACTATTTGTACCAATTGAATCTTTTATCTCATTTTTCCCTTTTTCAAATAAGTTATCTACTCTATGATCAGTTATTTCCATTTCGTTTACTAACATGACGCAGTCACCTAGCATCATATACTCCAACTTTTTTTCTGAAAGTTTAGCAAATATAAAAGCAAATGTTGGTAAGCGATAATACTCTGTTAATTCATATGAGTTTAAACCGATTTCATCTTTAACCTCGAGTAAAGCAGTTTCAAATATTTGTTTAAGAGTTTTTGATTCTTTACAATTAACCGACAAACTTTCTGATAAAATATGTACAACTTCTGAGACTGAATAACCTATCTCCTCTTTAGAATTATATAAATCTGTAGCTCCATCGATAATCCAAAAATACTGATTTTGTGAACCTACAGTATCCTCATTTTCTACAGAACTTCCTTGTATCGAACAAATTTTATTTATCTTTACCATAATACTTCAACCCTTTTAGTGTCAAAAGTAAACCAATTCCTGTCACTGTTAAGAATAGTTCCATAATCTTGTTCGAACCAGTCTTTGGTAATTTTTGTTTTACATCTACTATTTCTTTAGATTTATTAATATGATTTTCAGTTTCTCTGCCATCTCCAACTATTTTATAGTTTACTTCTTCTGTCTTATTATCTTGTTTATTGTCGATCTTGTCATTCATTTGTCTATTATCTTTACTTGAGTTAAACTCTCCGTTCTTCTGGTTACTATCAATTACATTATTTGAATTAGATTGTTTTTCCTCTTTGTTTTTTCTTTTTCGTTTTTATCACTTAAATTATTTGTTACAATTTTGTAAAGCCCATTCTCCGTTACAATATTGAAATTACCATCGCTATCACGTATAACAGGTTCTTTCCCATTTGCATTAGATTTGATGAATGATATATACTTACCGGATAAATTATAAAATTGGTTATTTAAAACGGTTATTTTACCCTTTGAATCCTCAATAACAATTCCTTCTTTACCACCGAATATACTATTCTCTGAGACTACTAAATAAATTATCACTAACTCGTAATAATTCAATATTTGGTTGTTCTGTTTCCTTAGAATTATTATTAATTACATTTTTTGTTACAGTAATATCTGATACTTTTCCTAAATATTCTGCACTATCTTTTGCAACTCGTATCGCTTTTGTTTTAGGATCGGCAATATTAAATATATTTTCGGCGATAACCACCTGTTTATTTAAATCTAATAGGTCTTTAGTGTTTTTATAGCTATAAGCATTTACTAAAGCTGCTCCGCTTTCTCGATAATGTACACTCTCTCCTTTAACTTTCTTATCAAAGCGATTTCCTTTGATTAATACATCAGTGAATCCTGTAAAACGTACACCTGCATACATCATGTTATCAAAATGATTATTTAAAATTTTAATATTAGAGGGGTTCTGTGTCGACAATGTTTGATAGTGTGTGCCAATTGCTGTTACTAATTCCCCAGATTTATCACTTTTGCCAAAATAGGAATTTTGAATAGTCACATTTTCAGATTTTTTCCCATCATCATTCAAGGCATAAGGAAAACCTTTTCTAGTTAATGGTTCAATCTGAATGCTCTCCTTACTTATGATTTGCCCATCCTTCATCGTTTTGGGTAAGGCTTGCCCAAGAAAACGAGAATTATCAACTAATACATTTTTCGAACCTGCAATTTGAATATCATGCCCTTGATAACTATCCTTGAATGTTACATTTTTTATAGTTACGTTATTTGAATTCCCAATAGCAAATGCACCTGAAGAATTTATAAGTGGTAGATTTTTTGCTTTAGTTCCTTCTTCATTCAAAGCACCGTTCATATCAATAGTACCACCAGAATAACTAATATCTTCTGTTGGGCCCCATTCTACTTGCGCACCATCATCCGTAAATAAACCTGTCATAAAAACAATAGAAGGGTGATTCTTAATATTTATACCATTTAGAATGGTAGCTTTCTCATTCAATTCTAAGTGTGTATGACTTTTTAAAAAAACAATTTCTTTTACTAAATAAGTTCCTTCCGGAAAATATACATTTCCTCCACCTAGCCCTTGAGCTGCAGCATCTATTGCATCTTGAATTGCTTGTCGATCATCATTAACCCCGTCACCTATTGCTCCATAATCTTTAACATTCAAAGCTACGTGTTCGTTCAGATTAGTACTTAAAATAGTATTCACTTCCATCCCAGAGATGTTACCCATCATAGTATCATTTGTTATATCAGGTTTATTTTGATTAATACTCACTCCTCCATTATTATCAGTACTTAAACTTGAATTGTTATCAAGACTGAGAGTATCAGAATGGGGTTGCGCAGATAATGATGTAGATGTGCTACTCAACAAAGAGTTCATTTGCATATTATCTTTAGACGAAGAAGTTTCACCAACTACTTCATTAGCTAAAACACTTTGTGTTCCAATAAATAAAACCGCTAAGAGAACTGAGCAAACTCCCACCTTAGACTTACGAATAGAGAAAACCTCATTTTGTTGAAAAGATTTCATATTAGCCTCCAATTAAAAATATTATGTCCTAATTTAATATTCATATAAATTCCATACCAGAAAATGACACCGCTGTCATTTTCTTTATAATATATTTTTAAATCAAAATTGTCAAGGAATAACACAATAAAATATCAAAATTGTGAAAGCGTGACCATTTATATATCTAACCATACTTCTAATAATTCTTTAACCTTCCATTCAAAAGTGATTACTATCTTTCTTAGCTTGAACATAAAAATATCCTATTCACTGTATTTAAAGCATGTTGACATCTTGTAAAATACTAATTTATAAATGCAAAAACAAATATCTTGTCATGCAAGCATTCGCCAGGTATATTTACATGAATATCGTTCATATAGCGGATTGAAATCAAAACAATACAATATATTTCTTAAATAGATTTTCTATAAAAGCTAGATTCAAGCTCTATAAAAATAGACGCAGTTCTTCTAAAATACTGGAATAGGACATATAAATCATTGTAGACACGTGTTTTATAGATTATTTCAAAAGAATGACTAGAACATGAAAAATAGTCTCAAAACTTTGAACAATATTCTGAAAACAAAAAAGAAAGACGCGAGTTTCCACAACCTCATCGTGGAAACTCGCGTCTTTCAAAAAATAGGGTGAATTGAAAACTAGAACAAGACACTACATTTTCTAAATGATGCCTAATAAAAATTCTAAATGCTACACCAAATTGCTCACATCTCATTTCAAACCATACAGTATATTGAAACTATAAGAGTACACCTTTGCTTCTAAAATATTGCTAGAAATTAATTTGACTATCCTGATTGATTTGTCCTGTTTTTATTTCATTTTACTATAGGACTTTCAATTGAAAACAACAGTTTTACACTCAATTAGACTTTTTAGAAACAGAATCACTATTACTTGACTGTAGTTTGTCATTTTTTTGATGAAACTAGTACTTTTTCAGAAACTGTTTTGAAAGTCTCAATGATATAGTCCACTTCTTCATCGCTTAGTTTAGTATGAAGAGGGAGTGTAATTTCATTTTCAAAGAAGGCATAGGCCTTAGGATAGTTCGCCATATCAAAACCAAGATTCTTATAGGCTGTCAAGAGCGGAAGTGGTTTGTAGTGTACATTACTTGCAATTCCTGCTTTAGCTAATTCTTGGATGATAAGATTGCGTTCTTCTAAGCTTGCTCCTTCTACATGGGTGATGTAGAGGTGGCGTGAAGATTCGACAGTATCAGTCTTGTGTGCCAAAGGATGGATGCGAGAATCTACAAAACCACGATCATAACGGTCCACGATGTCCTTACGACGTTTCAACAAACTTGGATAGCGGTCCAATTGTATCAAACCAAGTGAAGCCATGATATCGGTCATATTGCACTTGTAGGCTGGTGTGACGATATCGTATTCCCATGAGCCCAGTTGCATCTTGGCAAGAGCATCCTTAGTTTGCCCATGAAGGGAAAGAATTTGGAATTCCTTGTACATCTCTTCGTCGTCAATCGCTGGATTGGCCTTCCAAGTCGCACTTCCTCCCTCAGCAGTTGTAAAATTCTTAACGGCATGGAATGAGAAGGATGTAAAGTCAGCGATAGAACCAGCTGGTTGTCCTTTATAAGTAGATCCCAAAGCATGGGCACTATCAGAAACAATGACAATACGGTTAAAGGCTTTTTGCCACTTGCTTGAAGCAGTAAAGAGGTCACGTTTTTTCTCCACGACTTGGAACAAACGGTCATAATCGCAAACAATCCCTGCAAGCTCTACTGGGATAATCACCTTGGTTTTTTCAGTGATAGCTTGCTCAAGCAGGTCATAGTCCATCTCAAAAGTATCTGCTTGGATATCCACCATGACAGGGGTTGCTCCCACGTGCGTGATGACACTACATGAAGCTGTGTAAGTCATAGCTGGAACGATGACTTCATCACCAGGCCCCACTTCCAAAACACGCAAAATCAACTCAAGAGCGGCAGTCGCAGAGTTGAGGCAGACAGTCTTAGGCGTCTGTGTATATTGAGACAAGCGACGCTCCAGTTCTTTTGTTTTAGGACCTGTTGTAATCCAACCAGAACGCAGGGTATCCGCTACTTCAGCAATTTCAGCTTCCGTAATATCGGGTGGTGAAAATGGAATATTGTAATTTGGCATTGATTTGCTCCTTTTATCTGTACTCATTTTCTCATGACTACTTTATTTTAGCACTTCAAACACGGTTTGAAACATGATTTTGATGTCTCCAAGGAAACTAAACTCTCGGAGATAGGCGAGGTTATAGCGCATCTTTTCAGGAAGGACGTGTTCAACATAGGCTTGGTCAACCGACAGACCTTTCTCCGTCATTTGACTGATGATGGTATCCTCATCCTTGTAGTTGATGCTGGCTGGAGAGGTAATCCCTGCTGGCAAAAGCAAGGTTGCCATCATTTCAGGGCTATACTGCTCTGTGTAGCGTGGCACTTCAGGCCTTGTCCCAACAAAGGACATTTCGCCTTTAAGGACATTGACCAGCTGAGGCAGTTCGTCCAAACGCACACGGCGGATGAAATTGCCAACCTTGGTAATGCGGCTATCGTTAGCAGAAGTCACCAGACTCCCTTTTTTGTCCGCATCCGTCACCATGGTACGGAACTTCCAAATCTTGAAAGGACGGTTATACTGGGTCACGCGCTCTTGCTTATAAATCACTGGCCCCTTGCTATCCAACTTGATCCAAATGCTCAAGATGAGAAAGATGGGAGATGCCAGAACCAGTAAGACCAAGGCCAAAACCCAGTCCAAGCAACGCTTGAAAATCAGCGAACCCTTCCTTTTAGAGACAAGCTGGTAGTAAGACTCAACCTCGCTTGATTTCATTTCCACGGGCAAGTCTTCCCATTTCAGCATGCTGTTTCTCCTTTGTTTTTATTATACTATTTGTCAACATTTTTCATTATACCACAAAATGGAAAAGGCGGTGAAAGAAATCTGTAATTTGAAGGATTTCCTTCTTACGCTCAATGAAAATCAAAGAGTATTAGGACATGGCCCCGGCCTGCAAGCTATACATCTTGTGGTAGGTTCCACCCAGAGCCAAGAGTTCCTCATGGGTTCCACTCTCGATAATGCGCCCCTTGTCCAAAACGTAGATACAGTTGGCATCTTGGATGGTCGAAAGGCGGTGGGCGATAGCAATGGTTGTTCGTCCCTGTCTCATCTTAGCTAGTGAAGCTTGAACTAAGCTTTCTGTTTCAGAGTCAATATTGGCTGTCGCTTCATCCAAAATCAGGATTTTAGGCTGACTGGCGACTGTTCTAGCAAAGGCCAGAAGCTGACGCTGACCAGTAGAGAAGCTCGAACCACGCTCAGACACAGGAGTATCATAGCTTAGAGGAAGTTCTTGAATAAAGGAATCTGCATCCACGAAAGCAGCTGCAGCCTGGACCTGATCATCACTGATCTCTTGGTACATGGCGATATTGGACTTGATAGTCCCGTGATAGAGGAAGGGATCCTGCAAGACCAGACCGATATTCTTTCTCAGCTCTTCCTGACTGTAGTCCCTAATATCCACACCATCCAAGAGAACTCGCCCTGACTGAAATTCATAAAAGCGCATGAGGACATTGATAATAGACGATTTCCCAGAACCTGTATGACCCACAAAAGCTATGGTTTCACCCTTATTAACAGAGAAAGAAATGTCATCCAGAATCTGGTGCTTGCCATCATAAGAGAAACACACATGTTCAAAACGGATATTGCCCTCTTGGACTTTGGCTTGCCCTTCTTTTTGAAGAGGCTCATAGGTCCTCTCATCAATCAAGGCAAATACACGCCCTGCAGACACCATGGACGTTTGAAGGGTTGAAAAGTTTTGCGTCACCTCAATCAAGGGATCAAAGAGGCGATTGATGTACTGGATAAAGGCATACATGGTTCCGGCCGTTATCCCGATAGAAAGACCACGGTAGCCAAAATAGGCCATTAAGACTGCATAGCCTAGAAGTTTCAGCAAACTCATGGCAGGTCTCAAAAAGAGGGCATCCAAGGCTACAGAACGGTTGGCATAGACCAAGTGTTCTTGGTTGATTTCATCAAACTCTGACTGTAGGCGCTTCTCTTGATTAAAGGCCTGGATAATCCTGATTCCCTCGATATTTTCAGCCAGCTTACTATTGATATCCGACAAGAGACTTCTGGTTTTTTCGATGATTTTCACTGATTTTTTCCGATAGAGATTGACCAAAAGGAAAATCAAGGGGAGAAAGAGCAAGACTAAAGCAGTCAAACGAAAATCCAACACCAACATGGTATAAAGGGTTGTCAGAAAGATGAAAACTGCTGAGATAAAGCTGGAGAGAATCCCCGAAAACATATCACTGATAGTCTCGGTGTCATTTGTCAAACGAGAGACGATAGAGCCTGCTGGCGTCTTGTCAAAATAAGACATGCCCAGCTTTTCCATATTGGCAAAGACATCGCGACGAATATCTCTAACAATACTGTAGGAGACCCGTGCAAAGAGAAGATTACCGACATACTGGACCAGCGTTTGTAGGATATAAAGGCCATAGTAAGCCAGCAAAACAGTCACAGCGAGTCGGTTGAGATTGCTGAGATACTGGTCGATAAAGTGGGAGGCCACAAGAGGAACGACACTTTTGATGACCGTTGTCGCTAGGAGAAAACTGAGTGCTAAAAAAGTCAGGAGTCCATAAGGCTTGAGATAGGACATCAAGCGCTTCAATACAGTCCATTGTTCTTGTTTATTCTGCATCTTCTTCTCCATTCATTTCCAGCTGCTGAGACTGATAGGTTTGGGCATACCAGCCATCCAGGGCTAGCAAGTCATCGTGCATGCCTCGTTCGATAATCTGTCCATTTTGCAGAACCAAAATCAAATCTGCATGGACAACTGCACTGAGGCGATGAGCCGTGATAATGGTTGTCTTGTCCTTCCGCGTCTCCTTGAGATTGTCAATAATCGCATACTCTGTCTTGGCATCCACGGCTGACAAGGAATCATCTAAAATCAAGATATCAGGGTCTAAAATCATAGCCCGACTCATAGCCAGACGTTGCTTTTGCCCACCAGAAAGACTGACTCCCTTTTCACCAATCAACGTATCAAACCCTTGAGGCATGGCTACAATGTCTTGGTATACTTGAGCTAGCTTAGTCGATTCCTCGACCGCTGAAAGGGGCAAATTAGGATTGCCAAAGCGGATATTGTCTAATATCGAAGTCGCAAAGAGAAACTGGTCCTGAGGAACATAGCCCATGAGACTGCGAATGTCTGTCAGACGATAGTCGCGAATATCATGACCGTTTAGGTAAATGGCTCCCCTATCCACATCATATTCACGCAAGAGGAGTTTGATTAAAGACGTTTTCCCAGAGCCTGTCTGTCCGACCAAGCCCAGGGTTTGCCCTTTTTCCAAACTGAAGTGAATATCCCTTAGTGTTTCCTCATTTTCAAAGGCAAAGCTATCAATGGCATACTGCAAGCGCCCATTTTCAATACCATCCAGAGGAAACTCAGGGTCCTGTACAGGTGATTCCTGAGACAAGAGTTCCTCAATTCGCTGATAGGAAACCTTCCCTCGCTGAGTGATATTAAAGAGGAAACCAATAGCCATAAGAGGCCAGACCAACATATCCAAATAACTGATAAAAGTGACCAGATTCCCAACTGTAATCTGCCCTTCCTGAACCATCAAGGAGCCGACCAAAAGCGTTAAAACATAGGATGAAGCAACAAACAAGAGAACCATGGGGTCAAAGAGACTATCGTATTTCATAGTTTGGAGGTTCTTTTGGAAGGTCAATTCATTGACTGCCTGAAAGGACTTCAACTCGTCCGCCTGGTAACCGAAAGACTTGGTCACTTTGATACCTGATACAGACTCCTGCACCTTGTTATTAAGTTCAGAAAAGGCAGCTTGGGATTCGCCAAAGGCCTTGTGGGTCTTTCTCCCTAGACGACTGGTCGCATAAGCCATGAAAGGTAAGGGTAAAATGGCAACTAAGGTCATCTGCCACGAAATGCTAAAGAGCATGGTCAGCAAGGTCACTAAAGCCGTGATAGAGGCATCCACCGCAGACATAACACCGCCTCCTGCGAGACGAGTTAAGGCATTGATATCATTGGTTGCGTGTGCCATCAGGTCCCCCGTCCGATAAGTTTGATAAAAAGCTGGAGACATTTTTGTAAAATGCTCAAACAAACGAGACCGCATAATCTGTCCCAAACGATAGGAAGTCCCAAGAATATACATACGCCAAACATAGCGCAGATAATACATCCCAAAGGCCGCAAGAAGCAAGTAAAATAGGTCAAGAAGAAGGTCCTGCTGGGTTAATTGCCCCGATGTAATAGCATCAATGACCCGCCCCATAACCATGGGGGGAATTAGATTGAGGATGGAAACCAAGACCAGGGCCACAATCCCGACTAAATAACGGCGTTTTTCTAACTTGAAAAACCACCAAAGTTTTTGAATAATGGACATAAAATCCCTTTCTGATTGCAAATGGAAACCTGAGGCCAATACTCAATGAAAATCAAAGATCAAACTAGGAAACTAGCCGCAGGTTGCTCAAAGCACTGCTTTGAGGTTGTAGATAGAACTGACGAAGTCAGTAACCTACATACGGCAAGGCGACGTTGACGCAGTTTGAAGAGATTTTTGAAGAGTACAAGACCCCAGGTTTTTCTTATTCATAGGTTACGACTGTGACTACACCCTTGTCATACTCAGCGATAAAGATATTGGCTACATTGTCATGCCCTTGTTTGCTGAGGTTATCAAGTAGCCACTCTTCGCTACGACCAATCGATTCCAAAACATCAACTTGAATCACACCGTCAGTCACAACTGGATACTTAGGATTTTCATCTCCCATTTGGACCACGATGAGTTGGCCATTTTGTTCTTGCACAGCTCGTTTAACTTGCTTCATCTGGAAAATCCCTTGGCTACGAAGTTTGAGGGCTACATCCGATGCAGACAAGCCAACTGAACGACAGGCTTCTGGGTCAATCTTCCCATTTTTAATGAGGAGAGTTGGTTTCCCATCAATCAAGCGTTTGACAAAACGAACATTGTTATTGAGCCATTTGAGGGTTAAGACCAAAATCGTCCACATCATCAGAATCACTGCATACTGGAGAATACTGATAGAACTATTGTAAATCACCCCACCGATGATACCACCGAGAACATAGTTCTGAATTTGGTCTGTCGCAGAGTTAGGTGCCAGGTTTCCTTTTCCTGTCACATTGATAACAAAAACAAGCGAGAAGAGACCCAAGGCCAGTTTGATTAAAATTTCCATATAATTGAGTGTCATTTGTTTACCTCCACCAATTCAATAGCGTCTGTTTGATGCAATTCTATTTTCTCTAAAAGATACTTGTCTGGTTGGCTCCCGTTCATAGCACGATAGACATTTGAACCTACCTTGACAAGCGCTCCATCAGTGGCAGCTGAAGTATTGACGTAAACTTCTGATTTATCCACTCCCAAGTCTTTGGAAACAACCTCTATGAAATGAAGGGAGGTTTGAAATTGATTGTTAGAGGCTTGATTGGTCTGATATTTTGAAATCGTCACCAAAAGCATGGCCACCAAGGTCAAGGCCAAAATCATGACCAATTCCCGAAATTTAGTTCCCTTTTTATCTCGATATGCCTTAAAAGCAAAAAATCCTGTGATAGCTAGGAGCACAATCCCAAAGCCAATCATAATCCCATTTTGTTGACTGATTTGACTAAGCACATAGTCATATGAGTAAAATTTCATTTATTTTCACTCCCTTTCATAAAATCATTCTTCATTATAAACGAAAGAGAGTGATTTTTCAAACCATACGTTGGGGAAATAGACCTTTTTTTGGTATAATAAAATCTATAAACTGAATGAAAAAGGTAACTTTATGAAACTTATCTCATGGAATATTGATTCCCTCAATGCTGCCCTAACGAGTGACTCAGCTCGTGCCAAATTGTCCCAAGAAGTCCTACAAACCTTGGTCGCTGAAAATGCTGATATCATCGCTATCCAAGAAACCAAGCTTTCTGCCAAGGGTCCTACAAAGAAACACTTGGAAATTTTAGCCGAACTCTTCCCAGGCTACGAAAATACGTGGCGCTCTTCTCAAGAGCCTGCCCGTAAAGGCTATGCTGGAACCATGTTCCTCTATAAGAAAGAACTCACACCCACTGTCACTTTCCCAGAAATCGGTGCCCCTTCTACCATGGACTTGGAAGGCCGCATCATCACTTTGGAATTTGATGAATTTTTCGTAACTCAAGTTTACACTCCAAACGCTGGCGACGGTCTCAAACGCTTGGAAGAACGTCAGGTCTGGGATGTCAAATATGCGGAGTATTTGGCTGAACTAGACAAAGAAAAACCAGTCCTTGCAACCGGTGACTACAATGTAGCCCACAATGAAATCGACCTTGCAAATCCTGCTAGCAACCGCCGTTCACCAGGATTTACCGACGAGGAACGTGCTGGATTTACCAACCTTTTAGCAACTGGATTTACTGATACCTTCCGCCACATTCACGGCGATGTTCCAGAACGCTACACTTGGTGGGCACAACGCAGCAAAACTTCTAAAATCAACAATACAGGCTGGAGAATCGACTACTGGCTGACAAGCAACCGCGTGGCTGACAAGGTGACCAAGTCTGATATGATTGACTCAGGTACTCGCCAAGACCACACACCCATTGTCATGGAAATTGAACTTTAAGGAGGAATCCGATGGACTATCAGCCTGTCATTCCCGAATTTGTGGTATCTGACCTCGAACAGTCGCGCCACTTCTACTGCGACCTGCTAGGATTCTCTGTCGAATATGAGCGTCCAGAGGAGAAATTTCTCTTCCTCTCGCTTGAAGACTGCCAACTTATGCTAGAAGAAGGCAGCGCAGAAGAATTAGCTCAGCTGACCTATCCTTTCGGGCGCGGTGTCAATATTTCCTTTGGCATCAAGGATGTCCCCCAGCTCCACCAAAAACTGCTGGAAGCTGACTATCCTATCCATCGTCCCCTGACAAAAAGAGAATTTCGAGTAGGAGATAGCTTTATATATCCCCATGAATTTGCGATTTTGGATCCAGATGGCTATTTTTTAAGATTTAGCGAGTAGAATAATAGAACCCTACAATACTATATCTCGTTGTAGGTTTCTTTTTTTGTTCGTTTTTTTCGTCAAAACACTAACAAAACATTTGATTTCTAAAGTTATTTAGTGTAAAATAAAAACATTGGCTTAAGCCTATTTAAAATTGAATATCATTTTACTTGTTTATGTCGTGAATTGGCACGACGTTTCTACAAGGTGCCGGAACACCTAACAATAAGTAAGTTATCTTGGAGGTATGGTCGTTTTTGCCATGCCTATTTTGGGGACTTACTTAAAATTTAAGTAGGTCCTTTTTCTATCAGTTTTACTGGGTAGAAATCTGAAACAAGCAAATGGATTGGCTTTTAGACTTTAGGAGGTCTTATGAAATTACTAGAAGAGCGCATCCTTAAGGATGGGCATATCTTGGGTGATAACATCCTCAAGGTGGATTCCTTTTTAACTCACCAAGTTGACTTTAGCTTGATGCGAGAGATTGGTAAGGTTTTTGCGGAAAAATTTGCTTCTGCTGGCATCACCAAAGTCGTGACCATTGAAGCGTCGGGTATTGCCCCAGCCGTTTTTACAGCTGAAGCCTTAAACGTTCCCATGATTTTCGCTAAGAAAGCTAAAAACATCACTATGAACGAAGGTATCTTAACTGCCGAAGTTTACTCCTTTACCAAGCAAGTGACCAGCACCGTTTCTATCGCTGGAAAATTCCTCTCACCAGAGGACAAGGTCTTGATTATCGACGATTTCCTTGCTAATGGCCAAGCTGCTAAAGGCTTGATTCAAATCATCGAACAGGCTGGAGCAACAGTCGAAGCTATCGGTATTGTGATTGAAAAATCCTTCCAAGATGGCCGTGATTTGCTTGAAAAAGCAGGTTACCCCGTCCTATCACTTGCTCGTTTGGATCGTTTTGAAAATGGTCAGGTTATTTTTAAGGAGGCAGATCTCTAATGCAAACTCAAGAAAAACATTCGCAAGCAGCCGTTCTTGGCTTGCAACACTTACTAGCCATGTACTCAGGATCCATCCTGGTTCCTATCATGATTGCGACAGCCCTTGGCTATTCAACTGAGCAGTTGACCTACCTGATTTCTACAGATATCTTCATGTGTGGGGTGGCAACCTTCCTCCAACTCCAACTCAACAAATACTTTGGTATTGGACTACCAGTCGTTCTCGGAGTAGCCTTCCAATCCGTTGCTCCCTTGATTATGATTGGGCAAAGCCATGGTAGTGGCGCTATGTTTGGTGCCCTTATCGCATCAGGGATTTACGTGGTTCTTGTTTCAGGCATCTTCTCAAAAGTTGCCAATCTCTTCCCATCTATCGTAACAGGATCTGTTATTACCACTATTGGTTTAACCTTGATTCCTGTTGCTATTGGAAATATGGGAAATAACGTTCCAGAACCAACTGGTCAAAGTCTCCTACTTGCAGCTATCACTGTTCTGATTATCCTCTTGATTAACATCTTTACCAAAGGATTTATCAAATCTATCTCTATTTTGATTGGTCTGGTTGTTGGAACTGCCATTGCTGCTAGCATGGGCTTGGTTGATTTCTCTCCTGTTGCTGCAGCACCGCTTGTCCATGTTCCAACTCCCCTCTACTTTGGGATGCCAACCTTTGAAATCTCATCTATTGTCATGATGTGTATCATCGCAACGGTGTCTATGGTTGAGTCGACTGGTGTTTACCTAGCCTTGTCTGATATCACGAAAGACCCAATCAACAGCACACGCCTTCGCAACGGTTACCGCGCAGAAGGTTTGGCCGTACTTCTCGGAGGAATCTTTAACACCTTCCCTTACACAGGATTTTCACAAAACGTTGGTTTGGTTAAACTGTCAGGTATCAAGACTCGTCTGCCAATCTACTACGCAGCTGGTTTCCTAATTCTCCTTGGACTTCTTCCTAAGTTTGGTGCCCTCGCCCAAATCATTCCAAGTCCTGTCCTCGGTGGTGCTATGCTGGTTATGTTTGGTTTTGTATCTATTCAAGGGATGCAAATCCTCGCCCGTGTTGACTTTGCTAACAATGAACACAACTTCCTTATCGCAGCTGTTTCAATCGCTGCAGGTGTCGGTCTAAATAACAGTAATCTCTTTGTCAGCATGCCAACAGCCTTCCAAATGTTCTTCTCAAACGGAATCGTCGTAGCCAGCCTACTTGCCATAGTACTCAATGCAGTATTAAATCATAAGAAGAAATAAAAAAAAAAAGAGGTGCGAGCCTCTTTTTTTATGTTATATCCTTACCTGTCTGTCTTCTGACCGCTGGCCTGTGACAAACATGGTAAAGGTTGCTTTGCAGACATTTCTGCCCTCTTGATTGGTGATATCCACATCCACTACACAGGTTGTGCGACCTTGATGGACGCATTCTCCTTTAATGGTCAACACGTCGTCGAGTTTTCCTGCTTTGAGGTAGTTGATAGAGGATTGGAGAGTCACTCCGTCTAGCCCTAGCGAAATGACCACCAAACCACTGATCTGATCACAAAGGGTAAAGAGATAGCCACCATGGGCATTGCCATAGTAGTTGAGCGACGAGTCCACTACTTTGGTCGTCACCACAACGTGACCATCTCTCATTTGTTCAATTTCGTAATTTTCAAAGGCAGATATAGCGTCAAAATGAAAATCTTTCATCGTTTCCTCCTGATATTTCAAACGACACTATGATACTACTTTTTATAGGACTGTGCAAGGAGAAAGCTCCTAGTCTGGCAAAATTCCTACCTGCTCCACAAAGCGCATAAAGGCTGCCTGTCCTTGTTCTGTCTGCTTGTAGACTCCTGCGTCCTCAAGTACACGCGCAAAGATAGCACCAACAGAGTCCTTGACGATTTCAAGGGCTGTTTCTTTATCCGTTATGTCTGGATATTGGGCTCTAAGTTGGTCTGCCCATTCCTGATGATAATCGGCAACTGTAACAGCTTCTCCTACAAGATAGCTAGCGACTTGCTCCACTTCTGCTTTCAGACGTGGTGGCAAGATTGCCAAGCCCATGACCTCAATCAAGCCGATATTTTCCTTCTTGATATGTTGGACATCCTTGTGGGGATGATAGATGCCATCAGGATGTTCTGCAGAAGTCTGATTGTCCCGCAAGACCAAGTCCAACTCAAACTGGCCATCACGCTTACGCGCTATAGGTGTGATGGTGTGATGCGGTGTTCCATTACTTTCTGCCAAGACTTGCACACTAGGATCTGAATACTGGCGCCATTTCTGCAAAATCTTGTCAGCTAAGTTGATCAAATCTTCTTTGGAATCCGAAGTCAAACGCAACACTGACATTGGCCACTTGACAATTCCAGCCTTGACCTGCTCAAAACCAGCAAATCGGAAGGTCTCTTGCAAGGGAGCCAATTCCATAGGGAATACATGACGGCCTCCCTGATAGTGGTCATGAATCAGAATAGAGCCACCCACAATCGGCAGGTCGGCATTAGAGCCCGCAAAATAGCCTGGAAACTGCTCTATGATAGCCAACAAACGTTCAAAACTCTGACGACTAATGGCCATGGGACGATGCTGGCCATCTAAGAAAATACAGTGCTCATTAAAGTAGGCATAAGGAGAATACTGGAAACCCCACTCCTGACCAGCCATTTCAAAACGGATAATACGGTGATTGCTGCGAGCTGGATGGTTAACCCGACCATGGTATCCCTCATTCTCTAGACAAAGCTGACACTGAGGATAATTACTAGCTTGCACCAACTTGGCAGCCGCAATCTCTTTGGGATCCTTTTCAGGCTTAGAGAGATTGATGGTAATTTCAAGTTCACCGTAATCAGACGGAACACGATAAGCGATATTTTTAGCAATAGCCTTGAGTTTGATGTAGTCATTCTTCTGACTGAGTTGGTAGAAATCCTCTATCGCTTGCTCAGGAGAGTGGGCATAGTTTTCCCAAAAGTCACGATTAACCTGACTTGGACAAGGGGTCACCAAGTCCATCAATTCAGCACCAAGGATCTCACGCGCAGTCTGACTATCTTCAATCGTCTCTAATCGAACGGCTTCCTCAACCAGCTGGTCCTTGAGGTCAATCACTTTATCCAGATCCGTCTCAACTTCCAAAACACCGTCTCCCACTCGTGCCAAGACACAATTGGTCAGGTAGATTCGATCCATTTCCTCAAATGAACTTTCAGAAATGACATGTGTTACAAATTTATTTACTAAGGTCACCATAAAGCCTCCTTTTGACTAGTCAAGGACGCGAGTGCCACCTGCAACTTCAGCGATATAGAAGCTTGGAGCGTAGCCAACTACTTCCTCGTAGTGTTTGCCAACAGCTTCCTTAAAGGCATCAACAGCATCTTTTTGCACCAAGGCAATGGCACAACCGCCAAAACCTGCTCCTGTCATACGAGCACCGAGAACGCCTTCTTGTGCCCAAGCTGTGTGAACAAGGGTATCCAATTCCAAACCAGTTACTTCATAATCATGTTCCAGAGAAACGTGTGACGCATTCATCAAGCGACCAAATGTGTCCAAATCGCCTGCTTGAAGGGCTGCTTGAGCTTTGAGGGTACGTTGGTTTTCAAGCACAGCATGACGAGCACGTTTCAAACGATTTTCATCTTTAATCAGGTAGCTATATTGATCAAAGGCCCACTCGTCTAATTCACCCAGGGTCTTAATATCCAAGGCAACTTGCAATTCTTCCACTGATTTTTCACACTCAGCACGGCGTTCATTGTATTTAGAGTCCGCCAATTCACGGCGTTTGTTAGTGTTCATAATAACAACGACATTGTCCTTCAAATCAAGGGGTACCAAATCATACTCTAAAGTGTTGGTATCAAGGTAAATAGCACGTTGGTCTGCACCCATACCGATAGCAAACTGGTCCATGATACCAGAGTTGACTCCGATAAAGTTGTTTTCTGTTTGTTTCCCAATCTTGACCAAATCGAGACGGTCTAATTTTAAATCAAAGAGATGCTCTGTCACGACCCCTGTCAAAAGTTCCAAGGATGCTGAAGAAGATAATCCAGCACCATTTGGGATATTCCCATAAACATAAAAATCAAAACCTTTGTCAATCACGTGCCCAGCTTCTTGCAAGAAATGAAGAACTCCTTTTGGATAATTGGTCCAGTTGTGCTCTTTTTCAAACTTGAGGTCAGCTAAAGGTACTTCGATAATGCCCTTGTCCTCAAAGTTAGCTGAGTAGAAACGCAAGACTTGGTCATTACGTTTGCGAGCAGCCCCATAAGTTCCTAAGGAAATGGCTGCTGGAAATACATGTCCACCATTATAGTCTGTATGCTCACCAATCAAGTTGATACGACCTGGTGAAAAGAAAGTTTGGTCTGCTTCTTGACCAAAAACAGCAAGAAAATCTTTGCGAAGAGTTTCAGCAGTAAGATGTTGTGTCATATGATTTCTCCTTTTACTGTCCGTTAAGTCACCTTAACGTGTAATCGTTTTCTTCTATTGTATCCAAGGGATTTCCCAAGGTCAATCCTTTTTACTAAAATTTTACTAAACTATCAGTAAAATACAGAAAAATATGATATACTAACCTAAAAGAAGGAGGATTTATGGCTACCTTAAAAGACATTGCACAGCTAGCCTCTGTCTCTATCGCGACCGTATCCCGCGTCCTCAATCGCGACCAGAGCCTATCTGTTACAGAAGAAACCAGACACCGTATTTTAACTGTTGCTGAAGAGTTGGGCTACACTAAGCACCTCAAGACAGGCGAGTTCCACAAGCCCAAACAAAAGATTGCCATTATCCAATGGGTCAGTGAACAAGGGGAGCTTGACGACCTCTACTACTACCAGATTCGCCTAGGCATAGAAAAAAGAGCCCAAGAACTGGACTATGATATTTTGCGCTATTTTAATGACCATCCTTTTACCCTAAGCGAGGAAGTGATTGGGATTCTCTGCATCGGAAAGTTTAGTCGAGCTCAGATTTCTGCCTTTGAAGAATACCAAAAGCCTCTTGTCTTTCTAGACAGTGATACACTTTCCCTGGGACACACCTGCATTATCACGGACTTTTACACTGCCATGAAACAGGTTGTCGATTATTTTCTCAGCCAAGGGATGGACCGCATCGGGATTCTAACAGGCCTTGAAGAAACAACCGACCAAGAAGAAATCATTGAGGATAAGCGACTGGAAAATTTTAGAAACTACAGTCAAGCAAAGGGAATCTATCATGATGAACTGGTCTTTCAAGGAAGCTTTACTGCCCAGTCTGGCTATGACTTGATGAAGGAGGCTATTCAGAGTTTGGGAGACCAACTGCCACCAGCATTTTTTGCAGCTAGCGATAGTTTAGCTATCGGTGCCCTCCGTGCCCTCCAAGAAGCTGGAATCAACCTGCCAGACCGCGTCAGTCTTATTTCCTTTAACGACACCAGCCTGACCAAGCAAGTCTATCCTCCCCTCTCCAGCATCACCGTCTATACCGAAGAAATGGGCAGAGCAGGCATGGATATTCTTAATAAAGAAGTACTCCACGGTCGCAAAATCTCTAGCCTGACCATGCTGGGAACCAGACTGACTCTGAGAGAGAGTACTCTGCCATAACTCCACAAATTAAAAATGACAAAAAATCCTAATAGAGAGTCTCAAATCTCCATTAGGATTTTCTTTTTTAGGCCATCACAATCATAGACTTAATGGTCTTACGTTCATCCATATCTTTATAAGCTTGATCAATATCTTCTAATTTATAGCTTGAAGTAAAGACACGGCCTGGATTGATATCACCATCAAGGACGTCTTTTAGTAAAAATTGCTTATCATATGTTGTCGCAGAAGCTGCCCCACCTGCTACAGAGATATTTTGCATAAATGTCGAACCAAGAGCACGATTATTATAGTGTGGGACTCCTACAAATCCCATACGCCCTCCATTATGAAGGACACCTAGCGCCTGTTCTACAGCAGCCTCCGTACCAACACATTCAAGTGCTGCGTCCGCTCCGCCACTGAGAATTTCACGCACCTTGGCAATACCTTCTTGACCTCGCTCAGCTACAAAAGCTGTCGCACCCGACTCCAGAGCCATCTTTTGACGATCTTCATGACGACTCATGAGGATAATTTGCGACGCACCACGCATCTTCGCCGCGATGACAGCACATTGACCTACAGCACCATCACCAATGACCACAACCTTATCCCCTTTTTGAACATTAGCAACACGCGCCGCATGATAGCCTGTCGGCATAACATCTGCAAGAGTCAAGAGGGACTTTAGCATACCTTCTGTGTAGTCAGAAGGTTGTCCAGGGATTTTAACCAGCGCCCAGTTTGCATAGTGAAAACGAATATATTCCGCCTGAAAATCGCCTCCCAAGTTATTACCAATATGATTATCGCAAGAACCGTCAAAGCCAGCAAGACAGGCATCACATTCACCACATCCATGGGTAAAAGGGACAATGACAAAGTCACCTGGTTTCACCGTCGTAATGGATTCCCCAGTTTCTTCGACAATCCCAATCGCTTCGTGTCCACTATTTTTGTGTCCAGCTTTCGTTTCTGGATTACGGTACCTCCATAGATCCGATCCGCAAACGCACGCACGAACTACACGAATAATCGCATCATCTGCGTCTATAATTTGCGGACGTTCAATTGTAGCAAGACCAACCTGACCTGCCTTTGTATATACTGCTGATTTCATTTAAATTTTTCCTTCCTTGTAAAGTTTAATTTTGAGATTTAAGCGATTTAAAGCCACCTGTAACTGAGACAAGCGCTCCTCTAATTTTTTCTTTTCCTCTTCTAAAATACCAAGCCTTTTCTCTCGCGTTTCATCCCCCTTTTGGTAGAGAGACATATAGTCAACTAAACTATCTACAGAGACACCTGCCGAACGAAAACACTTAATAAATTCCAGAGCTTCAATATCATGATCTTGAAAATCACGAATTCCAGTTGCAGTTCGAGTAATCGGTGGCACAAGACCAACCCGTTCATAGTACCGAATCGTATCCGCTGAAATTCCCAACAAGTCACTAGCAGATTTAATATTCATACACTAACCTCCTCTCATTCACTGAATTTAAGCTATTCTAACTCACTTATCTTATTATATAATTTTGAGTTGACTCCAAGTCAAGCATTTTGCGTCTAATCGAAAAATTTTTTATCATTATCAGTTCTCTTATTAGCATACCTTTTCATCAATCAAAGAAAGAGGTTGGGGAAAGCGTCTTTCAAATATGATACCAAAGAAACTGGAAAAAAAGTCTTTAAAAGCAAAAAGCGCATAGTATCAGACATTGAAAACCCTTGATACTATACGTTTTTTTGTATGAAGATTTACTTCATTTTCTCTTGAAATTGAGTTTTGTCTCAGCCGCTTTTTCTAGTGTTGATGCCCATGGGATTGCCCTAAGGCTGTTACCTTTCGCTTATGTTGCGCATGATTGCTTTGACTGGTGTCCACTTCGATAGTAATATTCTGCACACCTCTTTCTTCTAAGAGCTGACGTACTTGATTCTTTGTTTCCGTCATCTCCTCCCAATCCTCTAAACAGATATGGATAATAGCATTGTTCTCTAGGCCGTCCATGGACCAAATGCTAAGTTGGTTAACACTGTTGACATTGGTCAGAGCCTCTATATCCTTCTCCAGATCACTTGTCTCGACTCCTTCTGGCACAGCATCTAGGAAAATTTTCAGTGCGCTCCAAAAGCGAGGAATGGCTTTTGACAGAATAAAGAAGGAAATAGCAAGAGACAAGAGCGGATCCAAGATATACCAATCGGTAAATCGAAGAACAATGGCCATCAGGATGACAGCCACCCAACCCAAGGTATCTTCCAGAAAGTGCAGGCTGAGAATGGATTCGTTCTTGGTTTGTCCTTTGCGAATGACGAGACTCGCTAGCACATTGATAGTAATCGCAATAATTCCTAACCAGAAAATCCCCTCATCATTGACCGATTGTGGATGAAAGATTTTCGCTATATTTTCCAAAATCACTAGGATGGATCCTGTGATAAGAATCACAGCAGTCACCAGGGCCCCTAAAAGACTAAATCGCTTGTAACCCAAGGTGTAATGCCTATCTTCTTCACGATTGGAGATTGTTTCTAGAAGGGCTGATATGCCAATGGCTATAGCATCTCCCAAGTCATGAACAGAATCAGCGAGAACGGCACTCGAACCAAATATTCCTCCTGCGATAAACTCAACAATAGCATAGCTTAAATTTAAGAAAAAAGCTATCCAAACAGTATATTTTGCCTTCATCTTTCTCATTCCTTTGTTATAATAGATTTATGAACATTTTGTTCATTATCATTATCCACTAAAACTCAATGAAAGGATAGAAGCAAAAGGTCAGCTTTATTCAGTTCTGAACAATTTGCCTCAAGTGTCCATATGACTAAGATTGACCGCCGTATCAGTAAAACAAAAAAAGCCATCTATCAAGCTTTTCTACAACTTTTAAACGATAAGGGTTATGAAGCCACTACAGTTCAGGATATCATTGACCTCGCAGATGTGGGACGATCCACCTTTTACTGTCACTATGAGAGTAAGGAACTACTTCTGGACGAGCTTTGCCGCTACCTCTTCCATCATCTCTTTGAAAGAGAGCAACCCATTTCAACTGAGGACTACCTCGCCCACCTCTTTCTCCATTTTCAGAAAAACCAAGACGATATCACCAGTCTGCTATTTTCCAAAAATGACTACTTCCTCCGTCAACTCCATAAAGAGCTAGAACACCATGTCTATTCCGTGATGGCTGATGATTTAAAAGAAGCCCACACTAATCTGCCTACTTCTTACCTCCAACACTTGGTCGTGTCCAACTTTATCGAGACATTGACTTGGTGGCTCAAAAAAGGACAAGACTTTACATACCAGGAAGTTGTCCAGTTTTATCTAGACCTTCTCATTCCTAAAAATTGAATACAGAGTAGAGCTCAGTTGCCTTATTTCTAGGCTACTGAGTTTTTACTTTTTCAACAACAAAAGAGGACCCACCGATCCTCTTTTTCATTATCTCAAATCCTTGATTATCAACTCTATCTGTTTTATCCCAAAACTTAAAACATCTTTTCCTAGTTAGGTAAATCAGTATTCTGCTTAGCTGCCTTGCTCCACTGATACCATCCAACTAGACTATTGATGAGATAAATCAGGTATTTCCCTTGAATTTGCAGGCTTTCTCCCCACCAGAGATAGATAGAAAAGACATTTGTAGCTGCCCAGAATATCCATTGTTCACGGTAAACAGCTGTCATGAGGATTTGCCCTACCCCATTGGTAGCATCAGTGATGGAATCGCGATAGGGACGATTGGCACCGATAGACTGATAAATAAATCCAAAGGCCAACCACCAAAGAACACTAATGGACAGATACTTGGTCCACCCCTTACTGTCCAGTTTACGCGCGACAAACTCCTGCTTTTCCTTCTTAAACTGTGCCTGATAAATCCAAACTAGAAGTCCAATCGGCTGCATAATCGTGAAATAAAGGGTTGTTAACACCTCACCATAAAATCCTTTCTGCAGAGCCAAAATAAGGTAAATAACAGAGTTAATCAAGCCAAAAAGATAATTACTTGCTCGACCTTCCGACACAAAGATAACACAGATAATCCCTGTCAGACTACAAATCATCCCAATCCAGTCAACAATACGGTGTTCATAAATCAATTCCAGCCAGAGAGGAAAACTTCCTAAAACCAGCAAATAAAGCCACTGGGCAAAACTACGATGGGCAAAAAGATCATCCCAGATAGCCTTCATCGTTCCTGAAAATCCTAAATCAGCCATCGCCGTAACCATACGACGGTAACCACCTGACATTTCACCTAGGGTTGTTTTAATATTTTCAATTTTCTTTTGCAAATAAGTATGCATCATTTCTCCTTTTGTTTTTAAAGAGCCGTGTCTGGATAGACTTTCGGACGCAACGCTCTATTAGATAGTGAACTGTCTATACACAAGATTCCCAACCTTAGTCGACATGAGCTGAAAATCCTTATTTGTTAAGTAGTTCACAACACATTATACACCTATTTTATGAATAGTCAAGTGTCTTTACAGTTAAATTTGCAAATTCCTGAAAATTTTCTCTTATACTCTTCGAAAATCAAATTCAAACCACGTCAGCGTCGCCTTACCGTACTCAAGTACAGCCTGCGGCTAGCTTCCTAGTTTGCTCTTTGATTTTCATTGAGTATTATTTTCCATTTTAAATGATATTTAGTAACTCTAATATCAAAAAAGCCCAGACGACATTGTCTGAGCATTCTTCTGTATGGTCATTTAACCAAGTTGAGTTTCGCATTTTCAAGCTATTTCTTCAGCAAAGCTTGATCTTGTAGAAATTCCTTGGCTACTTGTTCTGCTGACTTGCCTTCAACACCGACTTGGTAGTTGAGCTGGCTCATCTGGCTTTCTGTAATCTTACCAGCCAATTTATTAAGAACTCTTTCCAACTCTGGATGTTTCTTGAGAAGAGCTTCTTTCATGAGTGGAGCCCCTTGATAAGGTGGGAAGAGTTGCTTGTCATCTTCCAAGACCTGTAAATCATAACGCTCCAACTCTGCATCGGTTGAATAGGCGTCCGTGATTTGAATATCACCCGACTGAATTGCCTGATAGCGAAGGGCTGGCTCCATGGTTGCCACATTGAGATTGAGACCATACATTGATTGCAAGCCCTTATTGCCATCTTCACGGTCATTAAACTCAAGTGTAAAGCCTGCCTTCAACTGCCCTTCCACTTTTTTCAAGTCCGAAATGGTCTTCAAGCCATATTCTTGAGCAATCTTTTTCGGAACAGCTACAGCATAGGTATTTTGATAAGACATTGGTTTGAGATAGGCTAGATGATCCTGTTTGGCAATGCCATCACGCGCCACATTATAAACCTGCTCTGGCTCATGACTCACTTTAGGTGATGGCTGAAGTAAACTTTCAGTCACCGTACCGGTAAATTCAGGATAGATGTCAATATCGCCTTTTTTCAAAGCTTCATAGAGGAAACTTGTTTTCCCAAAATTCGGTTTAACAGTAGCAGTCATGCTGGTATTTTCTTCAATGAGGAGCTTATACATATTGGCTAAAATTTCTGGTTCTGGACCCAATTTCCCAGCAATAACCAAGTTTTCTTTCTCTTTTTGAGCCAAGAGGGCTGGACTATAAGATAGACCAAGTAATATGGTAACCAAGGCAAAACCAGAAAAAATCGTCCGCAATTTTGCCTTTTCCATCACTTTTAGTAGGAAGTTAAAGGCAATAGCAAGCACTGCAGAAGAAAGTGCCCCAATCAAAATCAGACTGGCATTATTACGGTCAATTCCCAAAAGGATAAAGGAACCTAGTCCCCCTGCCCCAATCAAGGCCGCCAAGGTTGCCGTACCGATAATCAAGACCGCTGCCGTCCGAATTCCAGACATCATAACAGGCATAGCAAGTGGAATTTCAAACTTCTTGAGACGCTCCCACCTAGTCATCCCAAAGGCAATCCCAGCCTCTTGCAGACTCGGATCAATTCCCTTGAGTCCAGTGATGGTATTTTGTAAAATCGGAAAAATCGCATAAATCACTAGTGCTGTCAAAGCAGGCAAGGTTCCAATTCCCATCAAGGGGATAAAGAGCCCCAACAAGGCCAGAGACGGGATGGTCTGGAAAATCCCTGCAATCTGCAAGACCCAGTCGGCCAACTTCTCATGATAGCGAAGATAAACAGCCAAGGGAATCGCGATAAAGATAGCTAGTAACAAGGTTAAAAGTGACAACTGCAAATGTTGAGATAGAGCTGTCAACCAATCACTAAAACGATCCTGAAAAGTTGCAATTAAATTAGTCATGAACACTACCTCCAAACAAATCTGCTACAAATTCTGTGGCAGGAGCTTTTAAAATGGTCTCGGGATGCGCCACCTGGCGAATTTCCCCATCCTGTAAAACAGCAATACGGTCCGCCAATTTCAAAGCTTCATCCGTATCATGGGTCACAAAAATCGTTGTCATCCCAAATTCTTTATGCAATTCTTTCGTCAGAATCTGCAACTGTTTTCTCGAAATAGCATCCAAGGCTGAAAAAGGTTCATCCATGAGGAGAATCTTAGGCTGACCAATCATAGCACGAACAATTCCAACCCGTTGCTGTTCCCCACCAGATAGTTCACTAGGTAAACGATGCCCATACTCAGCTACCGGTAAACCAACCTTAGCCAAAAGCTCTTCTGTTTTCTTCGCAATTTCTTCCTTAGTCCATCCCTTCATCTCAGGAATCAGGGCAATATTTTCCGCGACCGTTAGATTAGGAAATAGAGCAATAGCCTGTAAAACATAACCAGTAGAAAGACGAAGTTCACGCTCATCATAGTCTTTGATACGCTTGCCGTCCATATAAATATTTCCATCAGTTGGTTCCAAAAGACGGTTAATCATCTTAATCATGGTCGTCTTACCGGACCCAGATGGCCCAACTAAAACCATAAACTCTCCATTCTCAATTCGTAAATTGACATCTCTCAAGACATCTTTTTCTGTGTAGCGCAAGGCTACATTTTTGTATTCAATCATTCTGTATCCTCAATTTAAAACTTTCCTCGGTTGGTCAAGTCTTCTACCTTAGGCATGACTTCCTTATTATCCTAATGCTCCACAATTTTCCCGTTTTCTAGACGGAAGATATCGTACTGGGCATAAGCAACTCCACCAATCTGAGTCTGACCATAGCTAACCACATAGTTTCCTTGTCCTAAGAGTTGGAAAACAAAGTCAAAAGTGGCCTTTACTTATAAACAGCTAATTTGCTCCATTTTAAACCTCGTTTTCCTCCTCTTTCAGATTAGCCAAAATTCTTTCTTGAAAACCTTCAAATTGGCGAATTTCTTCCTCTGAAAATCCTTTGTAAAAGATCCTATCCAATTTCTGACTGACACGATGCCCCACTTCTTTCTGAGACTGCCCCAAGTCTGTTAAAACCAAATACTTCTTACGCTTATCTTCTCCACATGGACTAATAGCTACAAGATTTTGTTCCTCTAGCTTTTTAATCATCGTCGTCAGTGTATTGTTAGCAAGCCCAGTTGCCAGAGCAATATCTGTCGCAGTTGCGCAGCCAGTTTCACTATTCCATAAAACCGCTAAAATCTTCCCCTGTTCACTCCGATAAAGAGCTTCAGGATCCCGACTTAGTAACTTTTGAAAAATCCGCCCATTCAATAAACGAATATGATGGGCTACCAAATGACTATCTTTCATAACACCTCCAATTTATTTCCATATCGAAACGAATAAAATAATTGTAACACTCATTATTCCAACTGTCAACTATTTCGACTTAGAAATAATTTTTCCCAGTAAAAAAATCTCCCACCCAAGGTAGAAGAATTTTAATCTTATAAAACTTAATCCGTCATGTCCGATACCAACGTTCGATGCTCCAATGGAATACTGCACATAACTAGCAAGAAAATGAAACCTGACTGAATCCAGAAGAGGGCCAAGTCAAAGATTCCGTGTACAGCAACCACTGTAAGGAAAGACAGATAAAGACCGATAATCGGGCGTTTCCCCGACTCCTGACTCATATCCATCATCAAGCGAACAGGAGCAACAGAAGACAAAACTAATAAAATAGTCCCTACAATTCCGTAACTCAGAATCGTATCAATATAAAGACTGTGAGCATGTTCATGATAAGGAGCATTTATCCGAGGATACGAGTGCATGTAGGTCAATGGCCCCTCACCCCAAAAAGGATTTTGCTTAAACAAGGCCATCCCAGCATCCCAGATAGAAATGCGTTCTTCCATAGAAGAGTCTAAAGTCCCCATCCGAACTCCTAAATCACTGGAAAAGAGGAAACTCAAGCCAATCGCAAAGACCCCAATACTAAGCCAAAAGGCCTTCCAGTTTTTAATGGTCGTAAAGAGATAAATAATGGCTCCAGCGATAATAGCAGGAAAGGCAGTTCGATTTTGCGTAAAGTTCAAACCAAAGAGATTCACAAAGCCTGCAATCACACAGAATACTTTCAACCAATTCAACTTGGTCGTTGTAAACAGATAGAAGGCAATCATGATACAGAAACAACAAATAATTCCATAATAATTAGGGTTAAAGAAGGTCACTTCTGCACGATTCTGATGCCACACCTGCATATTGGGTGAAAGAAAAGCATAGTTGAATTTCTTCACAATTTGGAAATGTTCTAAACTCGCAAAAGCAGCTGACAAGACGCTACCAAACAAGACGAGCTGCAAAATCAATCGAAAGAATTTATGTGATAAAATCGACTGATAATGCAAAAAGAAAACAGTAAATAGAAAAATTCCTACCGAAGCCACAACTCCCATCCAATTTTGTGCAAAAACGGATATAACAGTACTATAGCCAAGAAAAAGAAGCAGCATCGGATGCTCCCCCATTTTCTGAAGAATACTTTTCATGTCTCCTGTAAAAATCAAACCGATAATATATAAACAGAATACAACTACAAAAAGATAAAAGGGCAAAAAGATACTCAGGATAATTCCCAATAAAATCAGCTCTTTACTAGACAACCCTTTCAGCTTTTCAATAAAGCCTATTGATTTCAAAATGAATCCTTTCTCTCCAAATCAGTTGATTCAGATAATAGTAAGCTACCCTTTATTGTACCACTTTTTTAGCAATTTGAAAACAAAGGAAACGCTTCCTGGATAAAAAAGGAGTAAAAATACCGAGATTTCACAACTCAAGCTTAATGACAAGATTTACTATAAGAAAATCATACCGTAAAGACTAGGTATATGTTAAAATAGTAGTAATATAATAAGGTTTTGACCAACTATCCGAACTATATTTAAATCATTTACAATTCCTAAAGAAAGGAAACACTATGAAATCCTACCAAGCCGTCTACCAAATTCTAGCTAAAGAAACCGATTATATCAGCGGAGAAAAGATTGCAGAAGAACTATCACTGACCCGAACATCAATTTGGAAAGCCATCAGGCGGCTAGAACAAGAAGGCATTGAAATTGATAGTATCAAAAACAAAGGCTATAAACTGGTGAATGGTGACCTTATTCTTCCAGAGATTCTAGAAGAAAATCTTCCAATTAAAGTCAGCTTTAAAACCGAAACAAAATCAACACAACTAGATGCAAAAGAAGCAATTGATTTAGGGAATGAAGCAAATACCCTCTATCTAGCTTCCTATCAAACAGCAGGCCGAGGCCGTTTTCAACGTTCCTTCTACTCACCGCAAGGTGGTATTTATATGACACTCCATCTTAAACCAAATCTCCCCTATGACAAATTACCATCCTACACACTACTTGTAGCAGGAGCTATCTACAAAGCCATTAAGAACCTAACTTTAATTGATGTCGACATAAAATGGGTCAACGATATCTACCTCAAAAATCATAAAATTGGAGGAATCCTCACTGAGGCAATGACCTCTGTAGAAACAGGCTTAGTCACAGATATCATTATTGGAGTAGGAATCAACTTTACTATTAATGACTTCCCACAAGAGTTAAAAGAAAAAGCTGCTAGCTTATTTAAAGCTACAGCTCCTATAACAAGGAATGAATTGATCATAGAAATCTGGCGTGCTTTCTTCGAAACACCAGCAGATGAGTTATTATACCTATATAAAAAACAATCATTCGTTCTTGGAAAAGAAGTCACTTTCACACTAGAGCAAAAAGACTACAAGGGACTTGCTAAAGACATCTCTGAAAGTGGAAAACTTTTGGTGCAATGTGATAACGGAAAAGAAATCTGGCTCAATAGCGGAGAAATTTCACTCAAGAGTTGGAAGTGAAATGTAACCGCCCAATAACGAAGTATATTGAAAAATCTCCAGACTAGAGAACTCACTGATAGTTCCTAATCTGGAGATTTCTTATTTGCACTTTTCTTGTACAACGTTATACTAGACTATAGTTAGTTGAGTTTGGAATAGTACGCTGTAGCTGCTAAAACATTTCTAGAAATTAATTTGACTTTCCTAATAGAGTTGTTCATATCTTATTTCAATCTACTATAAAATCAAAAAGAATTATACAATAGTGATATGAAATCAACTAAAGAAGAAATCCAAACCATCAAAACACTTTTAAAAGACTCTAGTACAGTTAAATATCATAAACGCCTTCAAATCGTTCTATTTCGTCTGATGGGCAAATCTTATAAAGAGATTATAGAGCTTTTAGACTGTAATCAAACAACGATTTGGCGAAATATAAAAAATATGAGGAGGTAGGACTCGACTCTCTCCTTCAAGAAACATGTGGTGGTCGTAACCATGCATATATGACGGTTGAGGAAGAGAAAGTCTTTCTTGCCCGCCATTTGAAGGCTGCAGAAGCAGGAGAATTTGTTACAATTTGCTAGGCTCAGGCTGAAAAAGTCTCCCAGACTGTTTCACTCCCGAATACAAAAATTATACTTGATCGTTTTCACATAGTATAACATCTAAGCCGTACTATGAGTCGTGTACGTATCCAAATCACGAATCAGTTTGATCGAAAGTCTTATGAATACAAGGCCATCAAGCGTTACTGGAAGCTCATCCAACAAGATAGTCGTAAACTCAGCGATAAACGTTTTATCGCCCTACTTTTCGTATGCACTTGACCAATAAAGAGATTCTTGACAAGCTTTTGAGCTATTCAGAAGACTTAAAACACCACTATAATCTCTATCAACTCTTACTTTTTCACTTTCAGAATAAGGAAGCTGACAAATTTTTCGGACTCATTGAGGACAATCTAAAGCAGGGTCATCCTCTTTTTCAGACTGTCTTTAAAACCTTTCTCAAGGAAAAAGAGAAAATCGTCAACGCCCTTCAATTCCCCTATTCAAACGCAAAATTGGAAGCAACCAATAATCTTATCAAACTTATCAAACGAAATGCCTTTGGTTTTCGAAACTTCGAAAGCTTCAAAAAACGGATTTTTATTGCTCTGAACATCAAAAAAGAGGCTCTATAATATTTGTAGTGGGTTAATCCCCTGTGGATATTATGGAGCCTATTTTGTTGTAGAAAAAAGTCCCATAAGATCTATAATGAAAAGCAACCAAACCATCATTAGAAATAATCATATGGAACAATTACATTTTATCACAAAACTACTCGATATCAAAGATCCTAATATCCAAATTATGGATATCGTTAATAGGGATTCACACAAGGAAATCATCGCCAAACTGGACTACGACGCCCCATCTTGCCCTGAGTGCGGAAGTCAAATGAAGAAATATGACTTTCAAAAACCGTCGAAAATTCCTTACCTCGAAACGACTGGTATGCCTACCAGAATTCTCCTTAGAAAGCGTCGTTTCAAGTGCTAGCACTGTTCAAAAATGATGGTCGCTGAAACTTCTATCGTCAAGAAAAATCACCAAATTCCTCGTATTATCAACCAAAAAATTGCGCAAAAGTTGATTGAAAAGACTTCTATGACCGATATTGCTCATCAGCTGGCCATTTCAACTTCAACTGTCATTCGAAAGCTCAATGACTTCCACTTTGAGTGTAATTTTAAACATCTGCCTGAGATTATGTCTTGGGATGAGTATGCCTTTACCAAGGGAAAGATGAGTTTCATTGCGCAAGATTTTGATAAGCTCAATATCATCACTGTTCTTGAGGGTAGAACACAAGCCGTCATTCGAGATCACTTTCTTAAATATGATAGAGCCGTCCGATGTCGAGTGAAAATTATTACTATGGATATGTTTAGTCCTTATTATGACCTAGCTAGGCAACTTTTTCCAAACGCTAAAATCGTTCTGGATCGCTTTCACATTGTACAACATCTTAGCCGTGCTATGAGTCGTGTCCGTGTCCAAATCATGAATCAGTTCGATCGAAAATCCCATGAATACAAAGCCATCAAGCGCTACTGGAAGCTCATTCAGCAGGATAGTCGTAAATTGAGTGATAAACGTTTTTATCGCCCTACTTTTCGTATGCACTTGACCAATAAAGAGATTCTTGACAAGCTTTTGAGCTATTCAGAAGAGTTGAAACACCACTATAATCTCTATCAGCTCTTACTTTTTCACTTCCAAAATAAAGAGCCTGACAAATTTTTCGGACTCATTGAGGACAATCTTAAGCAGGTTCATCCTCTTTTTCAGACTGTCTTTAAAACCTTTCTAAAGGACAAAGAGAAAATCATCAATGCACTTCAGTTACCCTATTCTAATGCCAAATTAGAAGCGACCAATAATCTCATCAAACTTATCAAGCGCAATGCCTTTGGTTTTCGGAACTTTGAAAACTTCAAAAAGCGAATTTTCATCGTTCTGAATATCAAAAAAGAAAGGACGAAATTTGTCCTTTCTAGATATTAGCTTTTCTTCAACCCACTACAGTTGACAAAAATCCATCATCTAGTGGCTATTTAATTGCTAAAAGCTACCAAAGATGAGAGTATAGCACAGGAAGTGATTTTTGTACTTTTTACTGTATTTTTTCAAATAAAGGATACCTTAAGTATCCAGATAATTAATCGGGAAGACAGGATTCGAACCTGCGACACCTTGGTCCCAAACCAAGTACTCTACCAAGCTGAGCTACTTCCCGAGTTAAATAGAAAAATGCACCCTAGAGGAGTCGAACCTCTAACCGCCTGATTCGTAGTCAGGTACTCTATCCAGTTGAGCTAAGGGTGCTCTTTATATTATGCCGAGGACCGGAATCGAACCGGTACGATCGTTACCAATCGCAGGATTTTAAGTCCTGTGCGTCTGCCAGTTCCGCCACCCCGGCCTCTCCAAGCGAACGACGGGATTCGAACCCGCGACCCCCACCTTGGCAAGGTGGTGTTCTACCACTGAACTACGTTCGCACTACTTTCTTCTATCTAAAAATGCCGGCTACATGACTTGAACACGCGACCCTCTGATTACAAATCAGATGCTC
>OBUY01000081.1_pt1 | contig 48525 bp, 45 predicted proteins | sample 1475781 | NCBI WGS metagenome assembly OBUY01 (sample SAMEA2579912, study PRJEB22360) | human gut metagenome | biome: human gut; feature: human-associated habitat; material: faeces | place: Denmark | collected 2008/2010 | reverse complement strand
GCATGATTGGTGGTGATGGAATCAACGACGAGTCCAACAAAACGGCACCAGCCCCGCCTCTTTGAGGCTGATTGATTCCATTGCCGGATGCCAGAGCCCTTTGAGCCATATCAACGGATGTTTGGGTTCAAATGTACGGATGCGCGTGGCGAATGAGCCGGATTGCTGCTGCTCATCAAGCATCAGCGTGGGGCAGATGTTGGCCACGTCTTCATAAATGAGTGTGGCGATGATCAGGGCGTCGATTTCATTGAACGGCAATTCGGAGAACGGGCGCAACTCGGTGCGTGCATAGTCGATGATGCCTGTCATACACGCCTCCCGATCTTGTTCATGGCCCTACGGCCCAAGTTCATGCACGGCCGCAGTTTGCCTGCTGCCATGTGCCTTCCATTGTAGGGATTGTATGGTTGCCGATGGCGTAATCTGCCGATGGCACACTGATGGTGAACAATTCCACATGGGTTTCTCGGCATGACTCGGGAAATTGCTGGGTAGCTGGGGCGGAGTCCTGTGCCGAGCGCTGATCGTCGGTTGCCGATTGTCGATTGCCAGTTGTCGGTTGCCGGTGGGCGTTGAATGCTGATTTATGCCAGCCGGATATTCGGCAGGTCGAATCGCGTCATATCCACGCCCTCGTGCTCGAGCAGTTCGGCCTTGATGTCGAGCCGGCCGCCATAGCCGCCAAACGCACGGCCTGATCCGACCACGCGGTGGCAAGGCACGATGATGGTGATTGGATTGTGCTTGACCGCGCCTCCAACCGCTTGCGCAGCCATACGCCCTCCGCCGCGGCGTTCGGATAGCTCGGCGGCTATCTCTCCGTAGCTGGCCGTCATGCCGTAAGGAATTTCTGCAACGAGGTGCCATACTTCGTGCTGAAACGGAGTGCCCGCCGGATTCATTGGTGGGGCCTGGCTGAGGCTTGGGCGTTCGTCTGCAAAGTAGGCCTGCAGCCAGTCACGGGTTATGCGGAACACCTCGAGTTCGGAATCTGGCGTTCCGTTGTCGTGCTGCTGGTTCTTGGCGGCCCACCACCAGTCCTCGAGGCATAGTTCGGTCAGTGCCTCACCGTCTGAAGCCATCATCATCCGGCCGATGGGTGTCTCCACGATGGTTCGCATCAATTGCCGTTGTGCCATGCGACCATTATGGCGTGTTCGCGTGTCTTTCTGCCTTTCAAGGGGCTGATTTACGTTTCTTCGGAGGTCTACTTCCGTTTCAAGGGGCTGGTGTCCAAGTAGACGAGGCGCAAAAATGGCGGAATGGCGTTGGTATTATGCTGTGGATACTTGTGGTGCAAAGGATGACCGGCCCCTCGAAACGGAGATAGATATTCGGAAAAGCTCAAATCAGCCCCTTGAAATGGAATTAGAACTCAATTTTGATGGAACGTGGAACTTGCGCGCGAAGCGGTGGACAATGGGAACCATGAACACATTTGGTTTGGGGCATGACGTGGTGGATGTGGCCGCATTCGCTGAACAGTTGGGACAGCCGGGCTCGCACATGCGTGCTCTGTTTTCCGTGCGCGAGGTACGGCAGGCGGCGGACCGTGCACGCCAAAAAAACGATGGCGAAGCTGTCCATCTGGCCGCCAAATGGGCCGGCAAAGAGGCGTTCCTTAAAGCGTGGTGTGATTTTCTGGGGAGTGCGCCGTTCCCGTTCACGCTGGATAATTTCCCGTGGCGCGAGATTGAGATTCTCGATGATTCGCGCGGTGTGCCGCATGTGTCGCTGAGTGGTGACGCATCGCCGGCGTTCCAGACTGATTACTTGGGTTCGATTCTCGACGTCCGCATCTCCCTGAGCCATGATGGCCCGGTTGCGTCCGCCGTGGTGATGATTCAATCCGGTAATAATTCGCGCGAAATCCGCTGAATCGCACAAAATTCGGCTTTGCTCCGGCGCTTCTTTGGTTGCATACATCGAACCGGTTTGATATAGTTGGCGCAACGCGTCAAACGATTGACGCGAGCGGCGGGTAGAGACGAAGGAGTTTCCGGTGGCTAAGAGCAACCAAGTCGGCACAGGCAGAGAAGTCAATCGCGCAGAATAAGGCAAAGAAAAGGCATACCGGCACTGTTTTCAATACCCGCTTCGCAGCTCATAAGGATGAACTTGAGCGGCTCTTCATGAGTCTGTACAACAACCATGCCGCCTTCGAATCGCTCATCGACAGCATGGCTGAGGCCTACGCCGATCGCCCCGCCGACCTGAAGCGTCTCGACAAGTCCCGCGAACAAGACCCGGATTGGTACAAGCGCGGCGACATGTTCGGCATGACCATGTACACCGACCTATTCGCCGGCGATCTCAAAAAGCTCGCTGACAAAATTCCGTACCTCAAGGAGCAGAGGCTCACTTACCTGCACCTCATGCCGCTGCTCGACATGCCCCACCCGAACAATGACGGTGGCTATGCGGTCCAGGACTTCGACGCTGTAGACCCGAAGCTCGGCACCAACGAGGACCTCGCCGCGCTCGCCAAGAAGCTGCGCCGCGCCGGTATCAGCCTGTGCATCGACTCAGTGAGTTATCGTTTTTCTTCCCCCCGTGCGCGTCGTTCAGGCCGTCGGCGCGATGAGTCGGGTCTCACCTTTCATCAATTTGGATGTCAATCCGCCGAGGAGCGGCATGAGGAATACGGTCACGGCGCCGGCGGCCACCAGCGTTGACGCGGTGGTTTGGTGCATGGTGCCGCCCTGCACCGCAAGAGAAGTCACGGCCACAATCAGCGGCAGAGCCGTTGTAAAATACAGCGAAACGGTGAGCTTATCCTGCGGGTCGAGTGGGTTGACTCGATGGTCGAGCGTCGTGGCCACAAAAATTGGCACCGCGCGCACCAGCAGCAGCATGATGATGAAGGTGATGAGCAGTGCAGGATTGGCCACGACCGTTTTCACGTCAATGGATGCGCCGGAAACCACGAAAAACACGGGAATAAGGAAGCCATAGCCCACGCCTTCGAGCTTCAGGTTCAATGTATGGTTGCCGTTCGGCGTGACGAATCGCAGGATGAAGCCGGCCGCGAACGCGCCCAGCACCACATCAAGCTGGAACAGGAACGCCAGACCCAGTTCGCTGAGCAGTTCAACGGCTTTGGTCACCCAGATTTTATCTAGGATGAATGGTCCGAATATCGCCCCGAACACCAGCAGCAGCACGGTCTGCGGCATGGGTTTGCCGGGAATAAGCTGCGTGATGATAGGACACGCCACTGCAATCATCATGATGATGGATAGCGAGACGAGATCATAGGTCATGGTCTGATCGAATTCTCTCCGTTTTCTTGAATACGTTTCGGCAGTGTAGTTCGTCCCGTTGTCTCGAAGCGGTCATGTAGTCTTGCCGTGTGACAACCCTGCGACAGGCGCGGTTGCCATCCCCACAGAAATATGTATAATAACCCAAGTCGCCAAAAGCGGCGTTTACGCGGATGTAGCTCAATGGTAGAGCCTCAGTCTTCCAAACTGATTACGCGGGTTCGATTCCCGTCATCCGCTCCACTATTTATATGTTGGTGTATCTAATTGGGAATACCGGAAGGGTGAGCTACCCCGAGTAGTATTAGTACTCATGGTGTTGAGAATCGACGAAGCTGAACTGCGTGCCAAACTCTTTGAGCACAAAGAGCAGATTGGTTTCGGCCCGATTGCCAATGGGGTTGCCATCATCATCGAAGGATTGTTTTACATTCCTGCTGCTCTCACATCTGGACTCGACCAAATTTTTCAAGGATTGCTCCTTGCATTGAGCATTATCTTCATGTTCTATGGAATATGAAGTTTGATCACTGCTTGCAGAAATAAGTATGATGCCATAACACTGTATGAGGATATCGCCAACATGGATAGAACCGAACGAAGAAGCTCGATCATTGCGGTGAAAGACGCTAACCGATATCTTCTGTATCGTGATTTAGGTTGGGGATGCGACTTTTTCCCTAATCATGCAACCGCAAGCAGTACTGATGAGGATGTTCGTCAGCTGACGACGTATTTTGCCGATGAATTCGGAATTCCTGCTAAAGACTTTACTCTGTCTCACATTTGTGTGAAGGATTCTGAGAAGCCATCCACGGAGCATGATGGAGAGGTTCGTTATTACGAATACACGCTATACCGCGCTAGCGTAACGGTAATGCCTGACGCCTGGCGTTCCACTGAGTTCCATGTTGGTGCCAAGGACTGCCGCTGGATGACTCTTGATGAGATGCTTGCCGACCCTGTCATCAACAAAATCAATCATGATGTCGTTGCGATGGTGCGGGATAACTTGTAATTGTTGCCGCCTTTGGGGGTATATGGTTGTTGGGCCGAAGCGCGTTCTATACCTCGATAATCGTCGGAATCAGGGCGCAGCATGCTCTATGGAACTCTCTATACCCTGAAAACACTGAAAATCAGGATATAGCGCGGTAGAACAGAATCTGCAAACAGCGGTATGCCGATGAATGAGGTCCTCTTCACCCACGACGTAACGCAGATTCGTATCTTATGGACCTTATATATAGGTTTGTGGCTAAGGTGCTACCCACAACATTGCCCGTAACGCCACCGCCCGCAACAGAACACGGCCTTGGTGAGTCGTATGTTTGCGTTCACAGAAATTGCATGTAGTACGTCTTCGCATATGCGCAACGACGTGTGACCGTGTGACATTGCACACACAGAACGGTGGCATGCTGACGGCCGACGGTAACTCCGCGCCCCACGTAGCGGCAGCAAATCTGCCCCTATTCCCGAATTGTGGGAGCAGCACGCCCCACAGGGACGAAAAAGTCCGTTATCGTAGGGTGGATGACGAGGGTGCCACTTTTCAGAAATTCCAAGGTTCTTTTCAATATCGGGTAAGAATTTCCCTCTATCCGGGTGGACGCATTCGTGCTTTTTGCTTAATAACGTAACGCCTTGTAGGTGTGACGCCAGGCTTTGGCGTACGCGATCGTAAGAGACAGGCAAGGCTATGAAGAGAATTGCAGAATGGTTCGCTGCGGTAGGGGCCGCAGCGAGCAAGAGTGGCAAACGGCTAGTGGCCGTCGTGGCCGCCGTAGCGATGCTTGGCGGCGTCGCCGGCGTGAGCGCGACCGCCATGGCCGATGACCAGTCTGCGGCCGATACCCAGCAGTCCACCGCCCAAACCGAAACTCCGGCAAACACCGACAGTAAGGACGCCGGTACGGATACCGGTAACAAGGATGATTCGACCAAGGCCGATGCGACCAAGTCTGATGACGCCGCAAGTGCCGATACCGATGCTGCCGCCTCGGAACTCACCGAGCAGACGGCTCCTGCTCCGACTTCGACGTTGAACACGCAGGCAGCCGAAGCCACGAATGGCAGCTGTGTGTATGCAGGTAACGTTGCCTCTGGACTGAATAACGTGTGCTGGCTGGATATGACGAACTTCACCGCGGACAAGGACCAGCTTCAGCCCATGAGCGTGAAGCTTTCGGACTCGTTGACGATGAAGTTCAACATCAAGTATACGGGTGGTCGTACGTTGCGTTCGGCCGCCGTGCCTACTTGGAATAAAGCGGCGTTCGGCCATTACGGTTATGCCGGTTTCCCTGAAGGAACCAAGCCTGCTCTGTATCAGATAACCGGATCTTACAATACCGAGTCCACGGTAGAGCTGACGGACATCAAGATCGTAAATGCTGATGGCAGTGAAATCACCGGCAATTATTCGTTTATGATGGCGGATGCCGAGAGCACGAACAACGATGAGAGCATCTCGTTCACTTCTTCAAACGAGATCGAGCAAGTGGCCCAGTTCCCGCAACAGGGTGATGCCAACTACAAGAATTATGCGTTCGGTGATCAGACGTTCTCCGCTGACCACAAGACCGTGACCGGTGGTGGTGTGAGGACTGGTGCCAATCCAGGCATATACCTGTACAAGACCAAGTCACCGGATACCGTATCGGTGACGATGGGGGTCCATTATGGGCGCGAGATTCAGGCGGCGATCTTCGGCGTGCTGTTCTCCAATGCGGAGACCACTGTGACCACGAACAACGCTTCTGATACGTTTGCTGGCAAGGTCGAGTCGCAGACCTATGGTTCCGAGCAGACCGGTGGCGTAACCGGTTCTAATTCCGCTACCAGCAAAGTGGTGAACATGCTGTCGGATACGGACACGTCCGAACAGGTGAAGTTCACTCTGTCCGCCAGCGAAAACACTAATTGGAATGATTACAATGTCTCGTTCACCTGTGATGGCGATTGCGGTGAATACGATGCAACTCCTCAGATTGATACTGCGACCGGCAACCGGTATGTGACCGTCAGCGTCGCGTCAGAGAAGTCCGCGCACGGTAAGTGGGTCGTGACCAAGAAGGTCAAGCTGGACACCCCGAAGATTCAGAAGTCGATTTCGAAGGATGAGGTGGATTCTGCGGCTACTGGTCAGAAGGATTCCTACACCCTGAGCCTGAATGTCAAGGGCAACACGGTCTCCGGTACCACGACTTCCGGTGAAAAGGCCAAGATCGATGTGGCGTTCGTGCTGGATACTTCCGGAAGCATGAACGACAAGGTTGGCAATTCCACGCGTCTGAAGAACATGCAGAATGCGATTACCGGTAACGGTGGTTTGTCGTCTGTGCTGTTCAACTCGCCCAACAAGATTGATGCGCAGGCGCATGTGATTACGTTCGCGAGCGGTCTTGGATTGGATGGTACGTCAGTGCTGTCTACGAAGGCCGACCTCGATGAGGTCGTTAACGGGCTGACCGCTAACGGTGCTACCCATTGGGAGAAAGGTCTTGAGCGGGTAAGCAATATCAGCACAAGGCCTGGCGCGACCAAGTATGTCGTGTTCCTTACCGATGGCGACCCCGGTAATAAAGGTTGGAAAGAGACTAACGTCTACAGCTGCGGTGTGCTTGGCTTGCAGACATGTGACGATAACGATTCCGCCCGTTCCGTATATAACGCTTCGGTGATCGCTGGTAAACAGTTGGCGAAAGCTGGCTGGAACATACTTAATGTTGGCGTCGACATGCCGACGACGGTGTACGTGAATCCGGAGGCTGACTCGGTTAGCGGAAGCAATCATAGATTGCACAATCATTCGTTCAGCCCAACTGCTGGTTGGGTCTCTCCTTTGGAAGCGCTGACCGCGCGTGAAAATGACAACAAGTCCACCACGGTCAAGGACCAGCTGATTAAGGCTTACCCGAAGACCACTTCCAGTGAGTTGGCTCAGGTGTTCAAGGACCTCGGCCAGATCATCACCACGACCACGACGAAGTCGTATGGCAAGGTGAGTATCGTCGATACCCTGTCCGACTACGCCGACCCGTTGTTTGAGTATGACAAGCAGTCTGGTGAGATTACGTCTGGCGTTACGGTGGTTACGAGTGACAGGTCGAATGTTGATGCCGAAGTGGCGTCCAAGACCTATGATGTCGCTACCCGTACGGTGACAGTGACGTTCAGGGACGGCTTCACGCTGGCCAAGGACGTGACCTATTCGGTGCAGTTCAAGGTCAAGCCTTCCGATAAGGCGTATGAGACGTATGCGTCGAACAAGCAGTCCGAAAAGGGCGGCTACACGGATACGGATAACACCGTGCATCAGGGTGAAACTGGTACCGGTACAGATTCGGAAAACAAGGACGGTTTCTATTCCAACGCGGAGGCCCATTTAGCGTATTCCGAGTGCACCGCAGTCAACAATGTCGCGAAGGATTGCGTGTCGAAGGATAACCTGACATATCAGAAGCCTGTCCTGCAGGTGAAGACCGGCAAGATTCAGGTGACCAAGAAATGGGATCCGACCGATTCCGAGCCAAAGGATGGCTCGAAGGTGACGGTCAACATCTACAAGGGTGACCATGCCGACGACGGCCAGAAGGTCGATACCCTCACCCTGGCCAAGGATGGTGGCTGGACTGGTTCCTTGGGGAACTTGGCCCCAGGCACCTACTTTGTGGAAGAAACCAATGTAGACGGTTACACGGCGTCCTACAGCCAGAGCCAGACGGTGACCATCACTGCCGACGATCTGTGGAAGGCTGAGCCGAACATGACGAAGTTCGACAACGTTAAGACATATGACGTGACTATCACGAACACGTTGAACCGTGTTGATCTTGATGTCAATGCAAACGTCAAGGTGAGCAAGACCGTGCAGGGTGCCGCCGCGTCCAAGGACTTCACATTCAACCTGACCTGCGCCAAAAGTAACGCCGCGTGCAAGGATGGCGTGACCTGGCCGAAGGATAGCAACGGCTCGTTGACCGCGACCGCGTCCAAGTCCGACTTACAGACCATTGGCACCCCGGCGGATGCCAAGTTCCCGGACGGTTCGACGTTGCAGCTCAAGGCCCCGACCGGTACGACTTCGGCCGTCTACGAGTTCACAGTTTCCGAGGATCAGTCGGGCAATCCCGCGGGCTGGAAGTACGACACCGATACGGTGACCGTCAAGGTCACGGTGAGCAAGAAGACTGACGGCTCCGGCTACAAGACCAATGTCGAGTACGTGTACGCCGACGGCGATTCCGATAAGACGGATAATCCAAAGTCGGCTGACTTCACGAACGTCTTTGTCGCCGTGTCTAGCTTGCCGGTGACCGGTGGCCGCTCGGCCCGTGACTGGCTGATCTACGGCGGTGGCCTTGGCCTGTTGGCCTTGTTGGCCGGTGCCGGCTACACCGTCTGGCGCAAGCGTCAGCTCGTCTGACCCGAACAGCCTGAGGCGGCCGCCCCTGGCTCCCCTCAGGGAGGGGAGCTGGCCGCCGAAGGCGGACTGAGGGGAGTCGACAAAGGCTCCTCTCCCCGGAGAAAACACATTAAAGGTGTACGGAGATTGCGAAGTCCCTTGGCAGAAGGACCGGAGTCTCCGTGATTGCAGAAAACAAGTACAAAGTAAAGGAAGAGAGGGCTTCTCATGAAGTTGAGGAAGCTTTTCGCGGGCGTCGCTGCGGCGGCGACCCTGTTGGGCGGCATGGCGTTCGGCGCCACCGCCGCCAACGCGGCGGATACCGCGTCCATCACCCTGAGCGGCAAGACCGTGAAGGGTACCGTGTACACTGCGTACAAGATCGGTTCCTATGACACTGCCAGTGCGAAGGTCGAGAAAGACAAGCTCGCGTCCGTCGGCGTGACGACGGACCAGGCTTGGAAGACGGATGCCGAGAACGTGCTGGGCTCCACAGTGACTAATACTCCGGAGTACAAGGGCTACGGTGATCCGCTGGCCTATGTGGCGGGCACCACCGGCTACTACACCAACACCCCGGCAACGCTGCCGAACGCCTCCGCGACCATGGAATCGTTCGTCCAGAGCCTGGCCGGCAAGCTGGATGGCAAGACGGCCGTGGACCCGTCCCAGACGGTTGCCAATGATAACGACAAAGTCGTCTTCTCCGGCCTTGACGAGGGTCTGTACCTGATTGTTTCCAAGACGGATACTGAACCCGCCACGGACGCCGGCTCCCCGCTGGCTATCGTCGGCACCCAGGTGACCGTCAACGGCACCGCGTACACGAAGTTGGGTGCGAACAATCAGACGCTGGGCAAGGCCGTGGTCAAGCCGTCCACCCCACAGAAGCCGAGCAAGTCCGCGAGTGACCTGAACCCGTACGTGGGCGCCACCATCACTTACACGCTTGAGGGCACCGTGCCGGCCAAGGCCAATTCCTTCAAGTTCGTCGATACCCCGAGCGCTGGTCTGACTGTCAAGCTGGATACCCTCAAGGTGAACGTTCAGGGCGAAACTGACCCGCTCGCCAACACCGAGTACACGGTCGACCCCGCCTCCGGCGACTTTAACACCTCCGCTGCTAAGCCGTCCTTCACCATCGCGCTGAACAACGCTACCAAGTACCAGGGCAAGCACATCGTCGTCAAGTACAACGCGCTGGTCAACAAGAAAGCCAACGTCAACGGCACCAACAACGATGTCAGGTTCGACAACTCCAACCAGACCACTACCACCACCATCACCCCGCAGCTGAACACCGTGACCTTCACCAAGAAGGGTGTGGATGCCGACACGAATGCTCTGAAGGGCGTCGTGTTCCAGATCGTGGCTGATACGAACAACGCAACCACGCTGCCGGACGGTACCGCAACCGAGGCCACCTCAGGCGACAAAGGTGTGGTCACGTTCTCCGGTCTGCCGAACGGCACGTACACCATCACCGAGAAGACCCCGGCCGATGGCTACCTGACCACCGCCCTGCCTTCGTTCACAGTTACCGTCGAGAACGGCAAGGTCACCAACGTCACCCCGACGGGTGTCGGCGCCGGCCTCGTGACCTTCGAGAACGGCTACGCCAACATCGTGGTGAAGAACGTCAAGAAGATCACCCAGTTGCCGCTCACCGGTGCCGCCGGAACCATGCTGTTCACCGTGGTCGCCGTGCTCCTCGCCGGTGTTGCCGCGACCGTGTTCGCCAAGTCCCGCTTCACCAAGCGCGCCCTCGACGCGTGAATCGAGAGCAAATAATCTGCCGTTTGATTATCTGTAGATGTTCAAGTGAGGCTCGTTCCGAAGGTTGCTTCAGGACGGGCCTCTTTTTTGAGAAAAAGGAGTTGTTTATGGAACAGCCGACGAAGAGATATTCAACCCAAGATGTATGGAAAAGTTATTAGTGTGGTCCAACCATATTCGATCGTATCGGTAAGGATTTTGACAAGAGTGGCTATGACTTGCATTGGCTGCGTGATGCGCTGACCTCTGCCTATGACGTTCAGGAGAGTTGCAGGTCGAGCGTCAATGAAAAGCTTCGGCACCCTTACACGTTATCGGTGTTGGAGAAGGCGCGCTTGCTGTGTGACGCGCAAGATAATCGGCACGCGTCCAGTATAGGTATTGTTGATATTGCGGTGCTAGCATTGTCCGGTTTTGCCGTATTGGCGTCAGTAATTTCTACGTACAAGGATATGAATATCTCTCAGGAGATAATGCCTGCTAACTTGATACTGCTTATTGGACTCATCGTGCTGTTTGCCATTCTTATGGGTGAAGTAATTTATCTATTCAGGCGGGACAATCGGCGTGACAGGCTTCGCGAAGCTTTGGCTATTCTCATTGCGGAGGATGAACGAACCGCGAAAGAAAAGGAACAGGCTTCGGATGAGGAGCTCCGCCAACCGATTCATAATCTGTTGGCGATTAGTGTCCAAGCCGCTAGCGCTGTTAGCGATAATAGTGCTGCTGGCGGTACTGCTGATGCTGATGCTGGTAATGATGATGGGGATGGTGACGCTTAATAGCGTCTATTTTCCATAATCATTGCCTGAGGATTCGACACTCAAGCATACATAGGCCGTCATAGGCCGTTTTGCGAGATATGGAGGGCCATCAGTTCTGGACGCTGATGGCCCTCCATCATGCTTCCCTATCGTTTCCCTCATCTCAATATCGGGGATGAAACCTACCCTACTAGGGGTTAGAAAAGTCCGTATAACAACTGCTATCATCCCAAACTATGACATGCCCCCATATTCAGGGGATGCGAACGAACCTTCCAGAGATGTAAGGGGTGAAAATGACTGTCGGTGGAGGGGCCTTTAGCCCCGAAGAGGTCAAGTACCTGAAGTCGTTGCCGGCGGTGGCGGAAGCCACTTCGAGACGCATTACCTACACTGACGACTTCAAACGGTATTGCGTGACCCGTTATAACGAAGGTGCCTCGCCGGTGCGTTTGTTCCGTGAGGCCGGGCTCGATTCCGCCCTGATCGGGTACAAGCGCATCGAACGTTGCCTTGCCCGCTGGCGCGAGGCGCAGGATGAAATCCTGGGTGCCGAAGCGCCGGAACCCGCCGAGAAAAACAGCCTGGGGGGGGGGTATCGCATTCGAAGTTTTATCGATCGGGAACCACTGGAACGTCAGATACTGCGAACGAGTGGCGTGAGACGGAGGGCGCCGCGATTGCGGCGAAAGCCGGCAGCGAATCCGATTTCCACGTATCTCCTGAACGCCGCGCCGTCATCTTCCCCATCTCCAGCAAAGAGCAGAACAATGATTTGCGTGACCTGCTGATTGCTCAGCAAGTACGGCGTATCGATGAGCTGGAGCGGCAGGTCGATATGCTTGAGGCTTTGCTGCATAGCGGGCGGCGGGGGAGCAGAGCATCATCTTCCTCGCTTCCGAAACGCGAATCGGGCGAGCGGGGCTCGTCTGCGGGCAATAATGACGTTGCTCCCACGGATTCGGATAGGGAGAATCGTAACGAGGACCACGGTGAGGGTCATGGCGAGTAATCGATCGCATCGAAAACTTGCCTAACACACACGCTAAGATAGGCATCGCAGTAATCGGCAATAAGCAGGTAATCGGCGAGGCGGTGCATGGAGCAGGAACCCAACGAGCAAGAACCTAACGAGGCAACGGAAATCGTGGGCAGCAAGGTGGAGACTGTCGAGGTTTCCAAGCATCCTGAAGCATCCATTCCCGAAACCGACTTGTCTTTGGCGGATATCGAACGTCGTCGCTCGCACCCCGTGCGCTGGGCGGTGACCATTCTGGCCGTGCTCGCCGCTATCATCGCCCCTTATTGGCTTGGCCGTTCGTTCGCCGTGAACAACACCGAAGCTGTGGTCGCCGCGCTGGGCGACGTATCTGCGCAGGGTATCGCACTGGTCGGTTGGACTGTAGTAGTGATTGCTTACGTGGGCCTGGTGATGGCCATCGTCGTTTCCCCCTCGTGGCCATGGCTGATTGTGTTCGTGGTGGGCCTTGCGGCCGAACAGTTCATTGCTGGCCTGAGCATGCTCAATCTCCATTTCTGGTATTCGACGTATGTGGTTTACGGCGAACAATCCAACATCGCGAATGCGGCGAATCTTGGCATACTGGCAGCGGCAATCGGCGTTGCCGTGTACGCCGTGATATTCGTGGGTTTGCTGGTGGTCATTAAGAAGACCTCGCCGCTGAACGTGCTGACCAAAAGCTGGGCCAGCTTTATTCTGTACTTTGTTATCGAAGGTGTCGCGCTGTTCGTGGTGCTGTTTGGCGGACTGCTTACCGCGGTGTGACCAATCGGCTGGTTGGCTGTCTGTGCATTGCCGTATAGTTTTCATTTGGCGTGATTTCGCCCGCGGATAGAGAGCGTTTCGAGCGCACCGCCCGGAACACCGCGCAACGACACAATTAAGGAGGATGCCGTGGCACTGACGGCTGAAGAGAAGACCCAGATTATCAACGAGTACGCGACGCACGAAGGTGACACCGGTTCCCCCGAGGTCCAGGTGGCTCTGCTGTCCAAGCGTATCGCCGACCTGACCGACCATCTCAAGGAGCACAAGCACGACCACCACTCCCGTCGTGGTATGCAGCTGATGATCGGTGATCGTCGTCGTCTGCTTGATTACCTCAAGCGCGTTGACATCAACCGTTACCGCTCTCTCATCGAGCGTCTGGGTCTGCGTCGATAATTGAAGACTTCCGCCCGAGTACCTAGGATTGGTGCTCGGGCGTTTTACATACGCCAGCCAACGGCAACAACGGCAAGAGGGTTAGAGGATAGGCCGAAGGCACCACAGTAAGGTGCGGCCAACAAGAGAACCCGAATGAAGGGGTTGACACGAGGAACGGCGGCCAAGGGGCCAGCCGAAACAAGGTATGTGACGTCCGCTGAAGAGGACAGTCGCGGTGCGGTAGACCGCGGCACAGTTTGTAGGAATAAGAAAATTAAAGAAGGAGGAACCCTAATGGAGGGTCCCGAAATCAAGGCCGTTGAGGCCGTAATCGACAATGGAACGTTTGGCAAGCGCACGCTGCGCTTCGAGACCGGCCGCCTGGCACAGCAGGCTGATGGTGCTGTGGCCGCCTACCTCGATGACGATTCCATGATTCTGTCCACCACCACCGCCGGCTCCAGCCCGAAGGAGAACTACGACTTCTTCCCGCTGACCGTCGATGTTGAAGAGAAGATGTACGCTGCCGGCAAGATTCCGGGCTCGTTCTTCCGCCGTGAAGGCCGCCCGAGCTCCGAGGCCATCCTCGCCTGCCGCATCATCGACCGCCCGCTGCGCCCGCTGTTCCCGCACACCCTGCGCAACGAAGTGCAGGTCGTCGAGACCGTGCTCGCCGTGAACCCTGATGACGCTTACGATGTCATCGCCCTGAACGCCGCTTCCGCCTCCACCATGATCTCCGGCCTGCCGTTCGAAGGCCCGGTCTCCGGTGTGCGTCTGGCCCTGATCGACGGCCAGTGGGTCGCCTTCCCGCGCTGGAGCGAGCGTGAGCGCGCCGTGTTCGAGATTGTGGTCGCCGGCCGCGTTGTCGAGAACGGTGACGTCGCCATCGCCATGATCGAGGCCGGCGCCGGCAAGAACGCCTGGCACCTCATCTACGACGAGGGCCAGACCAAGCCTGATGAGGAAGTCGTGGCCGCCGGTCTTGAGGCCGCCAAGCCGTTCATCAAGGTGATCTGCGAGGCTCAGGATGAGCTCAAGAAGGTCGCCGCCAAGGACACCAAGGAGTTCCAGCTCTTCCCGGAGTACACCGACGAGCTGTACGCCCGCATCGACGAGATCGCTCACAAGGATCTGGACGAGGCCCTCTCCATCGCCGAGAAGCTGCCGCGCCAGGACCGCATCCACGAGATCAAGGAGCACGTGCGCGAGGTGCTCGCGGACGAGTTCACCGATATGGACGATGCCGAGAAGGACAAGGAACTCGGTAACGCCTTCAAGGAGCTGCAGCGCCAGATCGTGCGTCGCCGCATCCTGACCGAGGACTACCGTATCGACGGCCGTGGCCTGCGCGACATCCGCACCCTGTCCGCCGAGGTGGACATTGTGCCTCGCGTGCACGGTTCCGCCCTGTTCCAGCGTGGCGAGACCCAGATTCTGGGCGTCACCACCCTGAACATGCTCAAGATGGAGCAGCAGATCGACGCTCTGTCCGGTCCGCAGTCCAAGCGCTACATGCACAACTACGAGATGCCGCCGTACTCTACTGGTGAGACCGGTCGCGTCGGCTCCCCGAAGCGCCGCGAAATCGGCCATGGGGCCCTCGCCGAGAAGGCTCTCGTGCCGGTGCTGCCGAGCCGCGAAGAGTTCCCCTACGCCATCCGCCAGGTCTCCGAGGCCATCGGTTCCAACGGTTCCACTTCCATGGGTTCCGTGTGCGCCTCCACGCTGTCCCTGCTCGCTGCCGGCGTGCCGCTGAAGGCTCCGGTTGCCGGCATCGCCATGGGTCTCGTGTCCGGCGATGTTGATGGCAAGCACATCTTCAAGACCCTTACCGATATCCTGGGTGCCGAGGATGCTTTCGGCGACATGGACTTCAAGGTGGCCGGTACTTCCGAGTTCATCACCGCCCTGCAGCTCGACACCAAGCTCGACGGCATCCCCGCCGACATCCTGGCCGCCGCTCTGCAGCAGGCCAAGGAAGCTCGCGCCACGATTCTCGAGGTCATTAACGAGTGCATCGACGGCCCGGCTGAGATGAGCGAGTTCGCTCCGCGCATCATCACCACCACCGTTCCGGTCGAGAAGATCGGCGAGGTCATCGGCCCGAAGGGCAAGATGATCAACCAGATTCAGGAAGACACCGGTGCTGAGATCGCTATCGAGGATGACGGTACCGTCTTCATCTCCTCCGAAGGTGGCGAGGCCGCCGAGAAGGCCAAGTCCATCATCGACTCCATCGCCAACCCGCACGTGCCTGAGGCCGGCGAGACCTACAACGGCAAGGTCGTCAAGACCACGAGCTTCGGTGCTTTCGTGAACCTCACTCCTGGCACCGACGGTCTGCTGCACATCTCCCAGATTCGCAACCTGGCCAACGGCGAGCGTATCGACGCCGTTGAGGACGTGCTGAAGGAAGGCGACACCGTTGAGGTCGTCGTGCAGGGCGTTGACGATCGCGGCAAGATTTCCCTGGCTATCCCCGGTTTCGAGGATCAGGAGAACAACGCCGGTTCCCGTGGTGGCCGTGGTGATCGTGATGATCACCGTGGTAGCCGTGGCCGTGATGATCGCCGTGGTGGTGGCCGTGGCCGCCGCTCCGACCGTGACGATCGCGACTTCGACGATCGCGACGACCGTCCGCGTCGCCGTCGCTCCGACGATTTCGAGGATGACTACGAGGATCGTCCGCGTCGCCGTCGCTCCGATGATCGCGACTTCGACCGTGACGACCGCGATTCCCGCGATGATGATCGTCCGCGTCGCCGTCGCTCCGCCGATTTCGAGGATGACTACGAGGATCGTCCGCGTCGCCGTCGTTCCGATGACCGTGGCGATCGTGATGACCGCCGTGGTTCTCGTGGTGGCCGTGGCCGTGGCTCCGACCGCAACCCGCGCTACGCCACCGACGACAACTACGACGACTACCGCGCCGACCGCGAAGAGCGCTCCGAGCGCCCGCGCCGCCGCGTTCGCCGCGACTTCGATCCCTTCGAGGACTGATCTCTTATCTGGCTCCTCTCTCTGAGGGGAGCTAAACAAAGGGCCTCTGTACCGATTCATTCGGTACAGAGGCCCTTCGCATACCAAGCACCCACTCTCGCATCGTGTCTCCGAATGGGACAATGCAGGAATTCCGCCATTTTTCTGGTGTTGTCCCACACATTGTAGTTTGCGGAATCAAGGCCTTAATATAAGAATGGCATTATTCCAACGATTCTTTGATTTGTGGGATGGGACAACGCGAGTGTATATCGTTTGATGTTCGTGTTGTCCCGCGGATAAGTGGGACAACAGGGGAGAAATGCTGGAATCGGCTTGTTGTCCCACAAAACGCTTAATTATCGGTCATTCTAAGTTCGTATGGTGGACGTCTAAGAGATGACGTTTGCTGATGACATTCATAGCCCGACCGGTCGGCATCTATGCAGTGCCATCGCTAGCGCTCTCGCAACGGAGCCAACTGGAACACCTCATCGGACTGGGCGGCGACCTCGGGACTGTGCGTCACGATGATCACGCACTTGCCCTCCGCATGCGCCAGATCCTTGAAAATCCCCATGATGTCATCCTGCGTGGCGAGGTCGAGGTTGCCGGTGGGTTCGTCGGCCAAGATAATCTGTGGATCGTAGCTCAACGCGCGGGCGATGGCCACACGCTGCTGCCCACCGTCGGACAGGTGCAGGATACGCTCGTTCAAATACTCCGGCTGCAAACGCACCTTTTCGATAAGCTCGGCGGCGATCTGCTTCTTCGGGCGGTCGAAAGTCTTGCCCGAAGCATCCACGGACAGGATGATGTTCTCTGCCACGGTCAACGCCGGCAGCAGGTTGAAGCTCTGGAAAATCACGCCGATGCCGTGACTGCGGAACCGGTAACGGTCCGCTTTGGCCAGATCCTCCCCATTGTGCAGCACCCGGCCTTTGGTGGGCGTGGTCAACCCCGAAAGCAGCGAGAGCAGCGTGGTCTTGCCCGCGCCGGACGGGCCGGTGATGGACACCACGGAACCCGCGCGGAAATCGTAGTTTTTATCAATCAGCACATGTTTGCCGTCTTTGGTGTATGAGTAGGAGACGTGCTCCAGTTGTAAAGCCGGTTCGGCAGTGGACACGACGATGGCTTCGGTATTGGTTCCGATTGCAGTATTCATGGTGATGTTCCTTAAGTCTTGCTCCCGCTGGCGGGAGCTGTCAGCGAAGCTGACTGAGGGTGGTTTGAGGGAGACGGTGAGTATGGGCACCCCCAGTCGGCAAGCCGATAGCCCCCGCCGGCGAGGGCGTGAATCGATCACGAACGGTCGGCGAGAATTTGGAGCGGCTCGTAGCGCATGACGAATACGATGCCGACAAGAGCGGAAATGAGTGTCAGACCAAGTCCGATGAGTATCAGCTGTCCGACCACCGCAAGATTCACGGTGGCGTTGATTTCGCTCACATAATCGACTGCCTGACTCATGCCGCCGCGCATACCACCAGGCTGCCCGCCTTGTGAGTCGCCGTTACCTGATGAGGAATCATTGCCAGACGAACCGGATTCAGAATTGTATGAGTCCGAGCCGTCGACGGAAGACGAGCCAGAGTCACCGGAGGAATTGGAGCTGGAATCGCCGTTTCCGGTGGAAGTATTGCCGCCGGAGGCCCCGGAGCCGCCTTGTCCGCCGCCTGGTCCGCCGCCCATATCACCGCCGGGCCCACCCTGACCTTGCTGATTGGAAGAGCCTGAGTCAGACGATGAATCCAAAGAGTTCGCCGCGTTCGCGGTGCTGGTCTCCACCGGTTGGAAGGAATCGGTGCCGGAGACGCCGGTGCTTTCCGAGTAGCACGACGAAACGGAAACGCTGGAGGCTTTGGCGTATTTCTGGTAGTCGGCCAAGGTCAGGTTGCTGCTGTCGAGAGCACCACGCATGGCATCGAAGTCAGGCGCGCTGTCCGAATCAGATGAATCAGACGAATCAGACGAATCCGAGGAGCCAGATGACGAATCGCTCGACTGCGATTCGCGCGCCTGTTCCATCAGTTTGCTGCGGTCCACGCTGATCGTCGCGGTCACCGAAGTGTTGACCAACCCGGTCTCGCGCGCATTGTCAGCGGCATTGCGGATAGCCAATCCGATGGTGGCCGCCGCGGCGATAATCGCCACGATCAGCACGATGAGAATATTGCGGCCCTTATTCCGTATTACCGTTTTCCAGGCGTTGTTGAGCACGAACATGATGCTTCCCCTGGGCCGGTCCAAGATGGACCGATTGATACGTAGTGCGATTTGCGGGGTGCGCTTGCCGGTGCGCTTGCGAACCGTCTGGGAACCACTATCGAATCCGTCGATGATTGCGCACTGAAGCGAGCCTGATAGCTGCCGGCAACTTAGATTTCACTTATCTGGAGCTTTTCTGAGAGCTTTCTGGGCGCGCCGGCCGTTCGAAAGTGTTGCTACCAGAGCAGTGTGCCCTCTTTGTGGCAGAACGTTCGCGTCTCAACGAGGGGCACGCGAAGTTTCTGCCGTTTGACCGACTCGAAACGGCAGAAACTTCGCGGGGTATTCGTCGCTCCGTGCGATTTCTGCCGTTTCTGCCACACTCCAAGGACGTAGTCCAGGCGAATGCCGTAAAAAACTCCTGTTTTCACGCGATGTGTGGAAGAATGGTCACTGAAGGGCCCAGCAAAGGAGCATATATGAGTGCAGGTCTGATTATCACCATTGTCGTTGTCGTCGTTGTCGTCGTTATCGTTGCGTTGATCGCTTGGGCGGTCGGTGCTTACAACAACCTCGTTACTCTCAAGAACCGCGTGAAGAACGGCTGGGCGCAGATCGACGTGCAGCTCAAGCAGCGCGCCGACCTGATCCCGAATCTGGTGAACACCGTCAAAGGCTATGCCACCCATGAATCCGAGGTGTTCACTCAGGTGACCGCCGCCCGCGCCGGCGTGGTGGCTGCGGCCAACGATCCGAACGCCACCACCGCTCAGCGTGCCGCCGCCGAAAACCAGCTGTCCCGTGCGCTGGTCAACCTTCAGGCCACCGCTGAAGCATATCCACAGCTGCAGGCCAACCAGAACTTCATGGATCTGCAAGCCCAGCTCAAGGACCTTGAGAACAAGATCGCCTACGCGCGCCAGTTCTACAATGATGTGGTCCTGAAGCTCAACACCGCCATCGAAACCGTGCCGACCAACATTATCGCCGGTCTCTTCCACTTCGAGCAGGCCCAGTACTTCGAGGCGGATGACGCCTCGCGCCAGGCTCCTCAAGTCAAGTTCTGATGATGTGAAGGCCCGCTAGGCAACAGCCAAGCGGGCCTTATTGCTGGTCGTTAGGGGAAGACTGTATGAAGAAGCGATTTATCCGTGCTGGTGTTATCAGTGCGCTGATTACGTTTGCGGTGGCATGCTTTGCCGCATTGATGATGGTCATAATGCCGGCTGGCGATTCTGCGGATCTCAGCTATCGCACGCTTGACTATGACGTGACTGCCACTGCGGATGGCAATCTCAAGGTCACGCAGCGTATCGATGTCAAGCTTCGCGATCGTTCTGATGATGACGGAGATCGCCCTTGGAAGCAGCTCTTTCAGCAATATTCACTGGCTCCCGGCAACTTGACTGATATTACCGATATCAGTGTGCGCAACGTCACTGATGGCATCGATTATGCCCAGCAGACCGAGCCCAAACTGCCCAGTGCCGTGTCTTCCAACGAGGCATGGAACAGCGATTATGCCAACCATTGGTATATCGCCGACGTCAGTGCGAGCAGTGACAATCCCCAGCCCTACACGCCCGGTATGGACGGCATTCAGACAGGTCCGTCTTCAAAGAGCGCCAAAACCGTGGAGATCGGCTGGAATATCCCGGTAACCACCGAAGCCAACAGCATGAAGTTCGAAGTTAGCTTCACCATGCACAATGTGGCTACCAAGTGGCAGGACGTTGCCTCATTCCAATGGGAACCGTTCGGCAAAAAGAACCAAGTGCCCATTGGCACGGTCACTGGCACTGTGCACTTCCCTGAAGACATCACCGGCAAAACCTCATGGGCATGGTTGCACACCGAACGCACCTCCGAAACCAAGCGGGAGTCGGACGGCAGCTACACGTTCACGGCCTACAACATGCGTACGGGCGACTATCTGGACGTGGTCGCGGCCTTTGACTCCAGCAAAGCCGGGGATATGGCCCGCACCCAGCCCGGTGACCACCTCAACGACCTCAAAACCAGTGAATACAACCAGCAGCAACGTTGGCTTGACCGTCAACGGCTTGCCGCTCGAATCCGGCTCATCGGCTGGATTGCCACCATCGTGATCGGCTTGGCGCTGTGCGTATGGGGCGTATGGGCCGCCATCGCAAGCAACCGTCGCGCGCAATACCACGGCGACATCGAATACTGGCGTGACCAGCCCGGTATCAGCCCAGCTTCGGCGGCCAGACTCATCACACTTGTGGATGCAAGCGCTACCGGCTCCTCCTCCGACCGTGAGCTGACGGCCACCATGCTTTCACTGGCCGTCAAAAAGGCCATCGCCATTTATCCTGGTCCTGCGGATATGTACCGCGGCATCGACATGAGCCAAGCCACGCCAGTAGGCCTGAGCCAGATGATTGCCGCAGATCCCGGCAAAATGAACGCGGCACGCAACACCAGCACCATCGTGATTCTGCCGGCCAGCCTTGATGCGGCGTCCAATATCGAACAACTTGGTCTGAGCCAATCCGAGGAAGCGCTGCTCGCTCTGCTGATTACCATCTCTCAGCGCGTCGGCTGCCCGGTATTCGACCTGAACCAGATGAAGAACGTCTGCAAGGACTGGGCAAGCGGCTATCTGGAGCTCAATAAATTCACGGATTCATGCGCGGCCGAATACTCTCCATTGACCAGTACGGCGTCTTCCCAATGGGCTGTTGCCGGTGTGCTCGCTGTGGTGCTTGGCCTCGGAGCCTTGATCGTCAATGGGACCACTGGTTTTATGGTGGCCGGCATGATCACCGGTTCGCCGCTTCTGCTGGTCGGTCTGTTCTGTCTGTTGGGCGGCACGTCAACCGCACTGACCGAACCGGGTCATGAGATGGCGGGACGGTGTCTGGGCCTGAAGCGCTACATGCAGGACTTCTCGAACTTCGCCGACCGTGGCGCTGCCGACATAGCCATGTGGGATTGGTATATGGTGTACGCCGCTGCATTCGGCATCTCCGAGCGCGTGATGAAGGAACTGGCCAAGGCCTACCCGCAGGTCAACGACCCGGCATGGCTGGATGCCAATGCCGCAGGAACGTTGTTCTACTGGAACTACAGGCCATATGGCTGGTACGGCGGCCGTTACTACGGTGATTCCGCAACGGCCGATCAAGGTAGCCTCGGTGCTGCAGGGCCGGTTCCGGCATACGGTGGCACATCGTTCGCCGGTGGGTTCTCCGACCTTGGTTCACAGCTGTCCGCAGGGTTCGCGGACATCAGCTCGACCATTCAGGCGGCAGCGCCTTCGTCCGATTCCGGTGGCGATTTCGGTAGCTTCGGTTCCGGCGGCGGTAGCGGCTTCGGAGGTTCATTCGGCGGCTCCGGTGGCGGTTCATTCGGAGGCCGCTGATGAGGCATCGCGCGATACGCTCCATCATCGCCACGTTGATTGCCGCCGCGACCATCACGGCGATACTCATCGTGACACTGCTCATCTTCAATTGGTTTACCGCCGATCACCCGAAACTGTCGTACCGCAGCCTCGACTATGAGGTGGCCGTGCAGCCCAACGGCGACCTCAAGGTCACCCAGCACATCGACATGAAGCTGGACAGTCGAGGCAAGAACAGGCCGTGGAAGCAGCTGTATTAGACCTACGAAATCAACGAATACAATCTTTCGAACATCATCGACATCTCCGTCACCAATACGACCACTGGCGAAACGTACACGCAGCTTAAGGGAGATCCGCTGCAGCCGGCCGATGTGAATGGCGACGAAGCGTGGAACAGCCACTACGCCAAACACTGGTATGTGGTGGCACGAACCGGATCGACACTGAAGCCTACGCCTACCAGCCCGGCAAGGATGGCATCCCGATCTACCAGACCTGGGATGAGTACCAGGATTACGATCAGGGTATTTCCGGTCGAAAGATGCAGCTTCTGGAAATCGGTTGGAACATTCCGGCCACCACCAAAGCCAAAAGCCTGAAATTTGAGGTGACGATGACCCTGGTGGCCACCACGCTCTACAGCGATGTGGCCAAGTTCCAGTGGGAGCCGGTCAGCGAGCTCAACGAAACGTCCATCGGCAAAGTGACTGGCACCGTGCGATTCCCCCAACGGCATCACGGCTAGCAACTCCTGGGCTTGGCTGCACTATTCGGGCGTTTCAACCACCGAACGAGGTGAAAACGGCGAGCTGAAGTTCGCGGCGAACAACGTGCGCGTGGGCCGCTACCTTGATCTGGTTGCCGCCTTCGATTCGTCTGTAATGCACGACACCTCCGGAGGCAAGGCCGGCCAACAATATACGCCGGCAGGCGACTGGATTCGCAAGCGGGATTATGACAGTCTAGCCGAGCTCAAGCAGTCCGAAAAAGATAAGGAAACACAGGCGCGCGCCGAGCAACGTAACACAGTAAAGAAGTGGGCCATCACGCTTGGTATAGGTTTGGGAATCAGCCTAATCGCACTGATTATGGCAATCTTCGGATTCGTGCGTGTGCGTCTTGCGGTCAGAAGCCGGGATGCCATGTACGTTCACGACATTCCGCAGATCGGGCCGGTGAGCGTGGCGCGTATCGCCTCGATTATGGGACTGGCACCAAAACATGGCTACGATCATCGCCAGACCGCGGCCACCCTGCTCTCGCTGGCAGCCAAGGGCCTCAATCGCCATATATCCCGGGCCGGCGAGCCTGTATGGGGGCGTCGAGCTGACTGGGCTTGCGGCCAAGACACGGCCGTTGGCTTTGCGGGCGGTGAGTCAGATGCTGAGTGGGAGCGGGGGTGCTGATTTGGCGCTCTGGGACCAGCATCTTGTCTATGCCACAGCGGTGGGCATGTCCAAACGAACGCTGCGGGAACTTGTCAAAGCATATCCGCAGATTCAGAACCCTGACTGGTTGGACGATAATGCCACAGATTCATTGGTGTATTGGAACTTCCGGTACGCCTCGATTGGCGATACCCATGATGGCTCGTCGCGTGCGAGCACCGGCGATGGCACTGGCCTTGGTTTCGGTCTTGGCCCGGCAGACTCCGACCACTTGGGTGCCAGCTTCGGCGGCATCCTCGATTTCGGCGCGCAACTAGGCTCCGGATTCAACGAAATCAGCGCCACGATCCGAGGCGCAGCCCCAGCATCGGCATCCATCGACGGATCCAGCGGCAGCTTCTCAGGCGGTGGCTCCGGCGGAGGCTCGTTCGGCGGACGGTAATGGGGGAGTACTTAAGCAATTAAAAAGCCCGGTGTCGTAGGACATCGGGCTTTTCACCTATAACTGAGGTTAAGGAAAACCTCGGCAGTCAGGCCCAACGGGGCGAAAGTCTGTGGCGCCGCCTAGAAGATTGCCCCGAAGTTGACGCGACCTTTCTGCTAGCAAACATCATACCAGTATCCATCGAACCTTCCCCGTACACTGAGTGGACCACATCAAGGGGCTATTGACGTGGTGCCTTGGTGCGGTGTCATTGCGCCAGCCGGTGTAATGGCTACCTATAACTCAATAAGGAGGTTCTCATGGGAGGAAACGACCGCGACAACCGTCCGAGATCTGACCGGCAATACCGGGAAGGCCTGATGACGGGCCTGTTGATCGCCTTGGCCAACCAAGTCGGACAGGGATGGTCGACGGCCATTATCATCGCCACACCGGTACTGCTTGGTCTGAGTCTCAGGCGAGGCCGCTGATTCGTCAGCGGAACAGCCGGAACCTTTGACGGGTTCCGGCCCCTCGTCTTCACTTAAGCCTTGTGGAGTGAAATCCAGCGGAATGCCTACGCTGGGATATGGATAGACAGCTGGCTGCACTCGCTGCAGCCACCCACCAATGAAGGGAATTGCCATGACATTGTTCCGTCAGCTCGGACCGTTCTCCACCACCGCCATCGGTCACGGCGAAATGCCGCTGACCATCGAAAACAACCGCGGCCACGAGGTCGGCATCGAAACCCTGCACGCTTCGCTGGATGCCGGATGCCGCCATATCGACACCGCATGGGCCTATTACTGCTCCGGTGGCGAGGAGCAGACCGGCGAGAAGCTGGTGCGCGAGGCCCTTGAAACGTGGAAGGGTCCGAAGGATGAGGTACTGGTAGCCACCAAGGTGGGCCACTTCCGCAACTTCACCGACGACCGCCCCACGTGGGATGTGGATGGCCGTCCGGAGAATCTGATTCGCCGTGGCAAGGAGAGCGCACTGGCGCTCGGTGTCGATACCATCGACCTGCTGTACTTCCACCGTCCGGATCCGAAGGTGCCGTACAGCGAGTCCGTTGAGGCCATCAAGCAGCTGGTGGACGAGGGCGTGGCCCGCGAAGCTGGTATCTCCAACGCTTCCATTGAACAGATCGACATCGCACGTGGCATTCTCGGCGACAAGCTCGTGGCTGTGCAGAATCAGTACTCGCCTATTCACTTGCACACTCAGGACACGCTCGACTACTGTGCCAAGGTCGGTCTGGCATTCGTGTGCTGGAGCCCGCTCGGCGGCTACCGTCACCCCTATGACGAGACCAAGTTCGATCCGTTCCGCGAGGTCGCCGCGGCTCACGGCGTGAGCTACCAGCAGGTCGTGCTGGCGTGGGAGCTTGCCAAGGGCGATCACATGTTCGTGATTCCCGGAGCCCACCACCCCGAGACCATCCTCGACTCCCTCAAGGCTGACCAGCTCGAGCTCACCCCCGAAGAGCTCGCCAAGCTCGGCTGAGTGTTCCGGTTTCTTTGAGAATTTGGGCCACTGACTCATTAGTAGCGTCAGAAATTCAGGAAATCATCCCCATTCTCCTAAAATCCTGACGCTGACGGTGCCTGAGCGTCAGGATTTTAGGAAAATATCCTTACTTTCCTAAAAATCTGACACTGAGAAGATCGTAGCGTCAGGATTTTAGGAGATCACCTTTTATTTCCTGAATTTCTGACGCAAGAGTGTCGACAACAGCAATTTCGGAAGAGCGATTCATTGCGAAGGAGTAGTATGCGCAAGAAACTCATCCTCGACCTTGATACTGGCATCGACGATGCGCTCGCCATCGCCTATGCGCTAGGCAGTGCCGGAGACGCCGATCTCATTGGCATCACTGCCACATACGGCAACGTCGCCGTGCCTCTGGCCGCGCGCAATGCGCTTGCGGTGCTCCACGCATTTGGACGCGATGACATACCGGTGTATCCCGGCATCGACCATCCCATCGCACCCGCGAAGTTGCCATTGATGCGCGGCACCACGCCGGATGAACGTGCCGAAGCATACCGTCGTTGGCAGGAGGGCGGTGAGGACGGATGGCAGACCGATACTCCATGGTCGCCCAGCCCCGGTTCGGTTGCTGTACACCATCCCAATGGAATCGGCGGTGCAGTGCTGCCGGATTCTCCCAGGCAGCCCGAGGCGCCGGGCTCCGCAGTCGATTTCATCATCGCTGCCGCACGTGAATGCGGGCCGGATTTGACCATCGTACCTACCGGTGCAATGACCACTATGGCCACCGTGTTCCGTAATGCCCCGGATCTGAAGGATTCCGGCATCAACGTAACGTTGATGGGTGGTTCGCTGACACTACCGGGCAATGTAAGTCCTGCTGCCGAAGCGAACATCTCCCAGGATCCCGAGGCCGCTGATTACCTGTTCAAGTGCGGTGCCCGCACCACGATGATTGGCCTCGACGTGACTCATCAGACCGCGCTCACCCGCGAGAAAGCTCATGAATGGGCCGCTCTGGGAACGCCGGCCGGTGACTTCCTCGTCACCATGACCGATTACTACATCGATTTCTACGTAAAGAACCAGCCGGAAATCCACGGCTGCGGACTGCATGACCCGCTCGCTGTGGCTGCCGCGCTTGACCCATCATTGGTCACCACGTTCGGTTTCAACCTACAGGTCGATTTGGAGGGCCCGTTCCGTGGCCGCACCATTGGTGACCGTTCTCGAGTGCAAGACCCGGACAAGCACACGCAAGTGGCGCTCGGGGTCAACGTGCCGGCATTCCTTGACCGCTTCATGCAACGTGTCACCGCCGTGGTACGCGGGTGACGGACTGATATAACTGAGAGGCCTTCTGATCGATTCATCAGAAGGCCCCTCAACATTTGGTGGTAGATAAGAGTTACAGTCCAGGAATTAAACCGCCGGGCGGGTCAAGCGTCAGATACTGCTCGTCCAAATCGATTTCGGGCACCAGCGCTTCCACGAACGGCACCAGCGCGGTTTTCTCGATGACGTCCTCACCCTTGGAATCCTGACCGGTCACCACCGGCTCGACCAGACGAATCTTCAGCAGCGACTGGGCGGGGGAGTCGACCACGTCGACCACCTTGCCTACCACTTGACCAGCGGGCAGCCCTAGGCCATTGCCCTCGGACAGACGAGCCTCGAGGCCGATGAGATCCTTGGGATACCATTCGTCCGCCTCGAGCATCTCTTCCGCATCGTCGGCCTCGCCATACAGCTCGACGCCGTTCAGTGCCTCGGCGGCAGTACGATCATCCGTGCCCTCAAGTTTGAGAATCCAACGATCTTTGAATGTGCGCGAGTTCTCAACGATATACTCGGTTTCGCCATCCTGGCTGTAGAGCACGGAATCCGGCTCGAAGCGCCATTCGGGATCGTCGGTGTACAAGCGCACGGTGACTTCGCCCTTGAGCCCCTGCGCGCGGCCAATACGAGCGACCCTCAGCAACTCGAGCTGCTGAGGGTCGTCGTGCATGTCTTGCTCTGCCATGCTGTGAATCAATCCTTATCGGTTATCGACGGACGTCCATGATGTCGACGCGAACCTTGTGGTCGGACAATGCCTGCACCACGGTGCGAATCGCATTGGCGGTGCGGCCGCTGCGGCCGATCACGCGGCCGATGTCCTCCGGGTTCACGCGCACGCGAAGCAGTTCGCCGCGCGCATTCTCATGGGACTTGACGGACACATCGTCGGGAAAATCAACGATGTTCTTGATGAGGTGTTCCACAGCCTGTGCAAGCATGATTGCTAGCCTTTCGTTTCAGCTCAGGCCTCGGCCGGAGCTTCTTCAGCAGCCTCAGCCGGAGCTTCCTCAGCCGGGGTCTCCTCGGCGGCGGCAGCAGCTTCGGCCTCAGCCTTAGCCTTGGCGTCAGCCTCGGACTTGGCGGCCTTCAGCTTCTGAGCCTGGTTCTCGACGGCCGCAATGCGGGCCTCGGCATCCGGGCCGGCTTCAACGGTCTTCAGGGTGCCTTCAGCACCGTCAAGGCCCTTGAACTTCTGCCAGTCACCAGTGATGTTGAGCAGCTTGAATACGGGCTCGGACGGCTGAGCGCCGACGCCAAGCCAGTACTGAGCGCGGTCAGACTTGATCTGGATGGTCGAGGGCTGGGTGTTGGGGTTGTAGGTACCGATCTCCTCGATGACCTTGCCGTCACGCTTCTTGCGAGAATCGACGACCACCACGCGGTAGAAGGCGTAGAACTTCTTGCCCTGTCGCTTCAGACGAATCTTGGTTGCCAAAATGGCTCTCCTTGTAATAACTAGGTTTGTGGTTTCGCGGCTACCATGTGGGGCATGGCCCACCGGAATCCACGTGTCCTCGCGGCCCGGGGTGTAGAGGGCGCCACGCGCGCGCGAATAACTGGCCTATTATAGCGCGCAGGGCAGGACTGACGTGGTGAGTGTCGTGTGCGGTTTGCCGTGGCAGCGGATCGCGGGGATGCGATGTACGGCAGGCAGCTAACGAAGCGCCAGCGTGGCGACAAGTGCCAGATGATCGGTGTCCTTGATTTCGAACGACTTGACCTGTGATGGCCGCACTCCGGGGGTAAACAGCACGTGATCCAGCTCGATGCGTGGCCACTTGAGCCAGCGGGGGAACGTAAGGTTGGGGCCGGCCGCTTGGGTCAGGCTCGCGTCCTTGAAGCCAGACTTGAGCAGGGCACGGAAACTGGGGTGGTCGGTGCTTGAGTTGAGGTCGCCCATCACAACAGCGATGTTGTGATGGGCGATGGACCGAGCTTTGGTGATCTCTCGTAATCCTAGGATTCCGGCCGACCAGTCGGCACAGCCGCGCATAGGGGATTTCGGATGAGCCGAGCAGAAAGTGATGGTTCGGTCGGGGTGCGCTTGGGTTGTGGTGCTTGGGTTGGCAGCGATACGGATAGTGGTGCCATTGGTGGAGGTGCTGGCGGGCGGCATCTTGGCTTGATCTGCGATGCGCAGTGTGATGGCCGGCACGTCGGCAGCGGGGATGCTGACCACGTTGGGCACGGATGCGCCCGGCTCGTATGCGGAGTAGAGCACGTTGAAGCCGCCGTTGTCAGTGTCCTTGGCTTCGCCGAATTGATGATAGGGGAGCAGCTCGTTGAGACCTGCCTCGGTGAGGCGTGCGATGAGCTCGTCGGTGACCTCCTGCAATGCCAGCACGCTGATGCCGCGTTTGCGAATATTGGCGATGATGTCATTGGCGTCCGCGCGACCGTAACGGCAGTTCAGGGTCATGACGGTGAACTGAGTGGGGAGCGTGGTGCGGGTGGATTCCGAGGCCTTGGAAGATAGATTACTGGCTGCGTCTAGTGCTTCACGGCTTGTGCTGGCAGTACCGGAAGATGATGCAGCAGCAGAGGGTCCGGCGTTGGGGTCGCTTATGTTATGGGTGTTTACAGATGTTTCACGGGATGTTTCACGATTTGCGCCGATAGTGCTGGACGATACCATGACAGTGGTGTCGGCGTTGCTGGAATTGTTCATATTCTGCGTATTCACAGATGTTTCACGCGGTGTTTCACGGTGGGATTCCTTACGCTTGCCGGCGGGGTCGATTGACGTACCCCAATAGTTAAGCCGGTGCGAGCTGGCGAACAGTGCGGCCACGATAAGCAGCGACATAACGCTCCATTCGCGCTGCCACGCGGCGAGTGCGGCCAAAACCACCAAAGGGCCCCACAGCAATGGCGTGAGCGCAATCATGTACGGCAACGGCATGCGGGCTTCAAGACCGGCCGGCAGTGCGCTCAACGCCGTCCACAGCAGTGCGATGATCGCCACAGTGCCAAGGATCGTCGTCATTGGAGTTCCTTTCCGAATATGTCGAAAAATATGCTCCCGCTGGCGGGAGCTGTCGAACGCAACGAGACTGAGGGTGATCCAATCGAGAAGGACCACCCTCAGTCTCGTTGCGTTCGACAGCTCTCCGAGCCCAGCAACTAAGGATGGCCTGCGGCCACATATCTCTGGTTCGCCTGTCGGCTCACACTCGCCTACAAACAGCTCTCGCTGTTTGCTATACGCTCGTCCCGCCAGCGGGAGCCCCTCGACAATCAGCGACCGAACAAGCCGCCCAAACCGCCGCCGAGGTTCGGAGGCAGCTCAGTGCCGCCATCGACGTTGCCCATCATCTCTTCAAGGCCTGCAGGCAAGGCCGGATTCTGCGGCTTCTTGGCAAATGCGGAGCCGCCGGTGGAACCGGAGGACTTCTTGCCGGCCAGCTTATCGCGCAATGCCTTCTCCTCAGCCTCGCGCTTCATCGGGTTGCCGGACTTGCCGCCCTTCTTCTTGTTCTTGCCCTTCTTCTTACCGCCGCCCATCGCAGGGCCGCCGAAGCCGGGCATGCCGCCACCCATGCCGCCGCGGTTGGACATGCGCTTCATCATCTTTGCGGCCTGCTCAAAGCGCTGCAGCAGAGCGTTGACCTGCGAGACGGTCACGCCGGAACCATAGGCGATACGGGCGCGGCGAGAACCGTTGATAATCGACGGATCACGGCGCTCTGCCGGGGTCATCGAGCGAATAATCGCCTCGGTGCGGTCGATCTCCTTCTCATCGAACTGCTCAAGCTCCTTGCGGTGCTGGGCCATGCCCGGAATCATGCCGAGCAGCGACTTCATCGAACCAAGCTTGCGCACCTGCTGCAGCTGATCGAGGAAATCATCCAAGCCAAAGGAACCCTCGGAGATCTTCTCGGCGGCCTTGCGGGCCTTCTCCTCGTCGAACTGCTTCTGAGCCTGCTCGATGAGCGTCATGATGTCGCCCATGTCGAGGATGCGCGATGCCATACGATCCGGGTGGAAGACCTCGAAGTCCTTCAGACCCTCGCCAGTGGAAGCAAACAGGATCGGCTTGCCGGTCACGGACGCCACGGACAGCGCGGCGCCGCCGCGGGCGTCGCCATCGAGCTTGGAGAGCACCACGCCGGTGAAGTCCACGCCTTCATCGAATGCCTTGGCGGTCTTGACCGCGTCCTGACCGATCATCGCGTCGATGACGAACAGGATTTCATTGGGCTGCACGGCGTCACGGATATCGCGTGCCTGCTTCATCAGCTCCTCGTCCACGCCTAAGCGACCGGCGGTATCGATGATCACCGTGTCATAAAGCTTCTGCTTGGCGATTTCGATGGAATCGCGTGCCACCTTCACCGGGTCACCGGAAGTCTGGCCCGGAGCGGCCACAGCCTCGCCGCCGTCGGACTGCACGCCCTTCTCGGGGGCGTAGACGGGCACGCCGGCGCGCTCGCCGACCACCTGCAGCTGGGTCACGGCGTTCGGACGCTGCAAATCGGCCGCCACCAGCAGCGGCGTATGGCCGGAATCCTTGAGCCAATAGCCGAGCTTGCCGGCCAGCGTGGTTTTACCGGCACCCTGAAGACCTGCGAGCATGATGATCGTCGGCGGGTTCTTGGCGAAGTTCAGCGGGCGGTCCACGCCCTGACCGAGCACGTCGGTAAGCTCCTCATTGACGATCTTCACCACCTGCTGGGCGGGGTTGAGCGCCTCGGACACCTCGGTGCCCAGTGCGCGTTCGCGCACCTTGCCAGTGAAGGAACGCACCACGTCGAGCGCCACATCGGCGTCGAGCAGCGCGCGGCGGATTTCGCGGATCGTGCCGTCGATATCCGCTTCGGAAAGCTTGCCCTTGCTCTTCAGATGCTTGAACGCATTCGAGAGCCTATCTGTCAAAGAACTAAATGCTGCCATAATGGGCAACAGTCTAGCCGCCACGCGGGAAATTCTATTTGCCGGGCAACGATTCTGCCGCCCATATCGGCGTTGTGCTGCGATGGTGCCGTTCGGTTGCCGGCGTTGGCGGAATCGTCACCAGACATCTAGCCGGCGAGTGTCCTATCATCCGCTCGTGGCGAAGCCAATCGAGTGCTTCCGTTACCATAGAGAATGTCAAGAATCCTGTGTTTTTTGGAATGCTTACGCTGTTTTGAAAATCCCTGGACACCGCTTATACGCAGACTGCCGTGCGCCCTCGCGAACTTAGGTCAACGACCAGACCCGTTGCGGGCCAACGCAGACATGCCGTGCAATAAGGAAGGCCCATCGATGCCCGCCCAAAAACTCCTTGAACGCAAAGCTCTGATCGTTGGCATAGTCGTCAACGTTCTTCAGGTATTCGCCGGAATGGCTGTGTTCTTCATGACTGGCCTTAAGGCCATGTTCCTTGATTTCTCCTTCACCGCAATCTCCGTCCTTTCCGGACTGGTGGCGGTGTACCTTTCGACGCGCACGGTGCGTACCACTGAGCGCTTCCCCAATGGCCTGTTCGCGTTGGAGCCTATCTACGCGATCTGCAAGGCCATCTTCACCATGTCGTTGTTGGTGTATTCGCTGATCGACGTGTGCCGAGTGGCTTATGACTACTTCGTGTTCGGGTCTGGCGAACGCATCGAAACCGGCCCGGTGGTCATTTACGAGATCCTGACCGTGATTGTCTGCTTCAGCCTGTACATGTACTATCGGCGCTCGAACCGTGCCATCGGCAACTCCAGCACCATGCTCACCGCCGAATGCAAAAGCACGCTGGTCGACGGCTCGATGTCCTTCGGCATCGGCGTGATTGCGGTATTCCTGATGCTGCTGCCGGCTGGCGGACCGCTTGACTTCCTGCATTACACCGGCGATTTCTTCATCACCGTGGCGTTGGTGGTGTTGACCATCCGCGAACCGTTCAGCGTGCTGAAGGAGGCGTTCGTGGAATTGGTCGGTGGCGTGCATGACGACGACGAGACCAATGCCTACGTGGAAGCCGAGGCGCAGCGGCACCTGCCCGCCAATACCGAGTATGAGCAGACGCTGATTTTCAAAACCGGCATGAACTACACGGTGGACGTGTATTTGGCCGGCACCGGCGAGACCATCGATGTGTCTGATCTCATCGAACGCAAGCGCTCGTTGGAAAAGGAACTCGCCAAGCGCCTGCACCTCGTGGACGTAGACTTCGTTTTCGACTGATCGGCTGGTTTGATGGGGCTTTCGCCATTTCGAGGGGCTGATTTCGTCGTTCCCGGAGGTCTACTTCCATTTCAAGGGGCTGCCTAAACTTCAAACTGAAAGTACAAATGGCTTAACGACACCGTCGTTAAGCCATTTGTAGTGTGCCTCTACTTGAGCGTCAGCCCCTTGAAACGGAAGTAGACCTCCGGAATCGGACAAATCAGCCCCTTGAAACGGGAATATCGTTGTTCGATGTCGCTAAGTGGCTACTTCAGGCTCCAGGTCGAGCCTTGCAGGCCGTCTTCGATGGTGATGCCGGCCTCGGCCAGCGTATCGCGAATCTGATCGGCCTTGGCAAAGTCCCTAGCCTTGCGGGCTTCGGCACGGGCATTGAGCTGTTCGGTAATAAGCGCTTCCAATGCGGCGTGCTCGGGGGTCTCGGTCGTGCCATCGCTGGCACCACCGGCAGCTCCGGCAGAGACCCACGGTTCGGCCAGCGGATCCAGTCCCAACGTGTCGAGCATTGCGCGCACGGCGAGCAGCGTCTCACGCACTTCGGCCTGCACGGCCTCGGAATCGGCGCGATCGGCAAGCTGCGAGAGCAGCGTATTGCCGGAACGAATGGTGGTGAAAATCGCGGCGGTCGCGCCGGAGACGTTGACATCGTCGTTCATCGCGGCCACGAAATCGGTGGGCAGGTCATCGGCGGATATGCCGGTAACCTCTTCGCGGGACGGTTGACCACCCAAGGCCACGCCGGCACGCTCGATGAAGTTCGAGACGCGGTCGTATGCGGCCTGAGCCTCGACCAGTGCCTGATCGGACCATTCGAGCATCGAACGATATTGCACGGAACCCAGCGCGTAACGCACCACCCAAGCGGAGTTCTCAGCCAGCACAGACGGCACGGACAGGCCAGTGCCGAGAGACTTCGACATCTTCTCGCCCTTGGCGGTCACCCAAGCCGAGTGCATCCAGCGTGCGGCGGACGGGTAGCCAGCCGCACGGGTCTGGGCCATCTCGTTTTCATGGTGCGGGAAGCGCAGGTCCAAGCCGCCGCCGTGAATGTCGAATCCGTCGCCCAGATAACGATGGGACATGGCAGAGCATTCGATATGCCAGCCCGGACGTCCCACGCCGAACGGGGTTGACCAGCGAGCGTCCTCGGGGTCGGTATCCTTCGGAGCTTTCCACAGTGCAAAGTCGCGCGGATCATGCTTGTCGGGGGAGGCATCGGCCGGATCGACGGGGTTGTATTTGTCGTCGCCGGTGGCATCCACGGACGGGCCCATGCGGTCGGCCACGGCAGCTGCTTCATCGACCTCGGCGGTCTGCTTCTGGTGGGTCAGCTCGCCGTAATGCGGCCAGGAGGCCACGTCGAAGTACACGTTGCCGGTGGGCTTGCCATCCGCATCCGTGACCACATAGCCATGGCCGTTGTCGAGAATGCGCTGAATCAGATCGATCATGTCCGGCATATGGCCGGTGGCGCGGGGCTCCACGGTGGGCGTCAGCACACCAAGCGTGTTGTACGCCTCGGTGAATTCGCGCTCATAGTAGTAGGCGCGGGCCCACCAGCGCTGACCGGCGGTTGCGGCCTTGTCGAGAATCTTGTCGTCGATGTCGGTCACATTGCGTACGAACGTGACCTTGTATCCGAGCTTCAAGAACCAGCGGCGCACGATGTCGAACGCTACGGCGGCACGGATATGGCCGATATGCGGGGAAGACTGCACGGTGGCGCCACACACGTAGATGCCGACCTCGCCCGGCTTGAGCGGCACGAAATGACTGACCTGATGCGATGCGGTGTCATACAGATTCAGGCCGTCGGCGGCCTTGGCTACATGCACCGGCGTCAGGCTCGACGGCATAACGGAAGTGTTGAAATCCTGCGGTTCTTGGCTGTTTCCCATAGCCCCTAAGCGTAGGGTTGGAGCCAGACATGAGACGTGGCCTATCGGTGCATTTTTGTGGGGCGGCTGTTCATGGGTTCGGTGCCGATCGACGACATGGCTTGTTGTTGGCAACGATTCAAGTGCGGAACGGGGCATCAAACGGCGGCGAACCATTCGAAAATGACGGTGTTAACGCAAACGGGGAACGCTCGTGTCACAATAGGAGCCATGTCCACACCACAAGTGCTGATTTTGCAACATGTCCCGTGGGAGCGCCCCGGGCGTATTCTGTCGACCCTCGAAGATCTCGGGCTCGATACGGTGATTATGAATATTGCCAACACGAAGAAGCCCGATCTTCCCGACTTCGGTGACCTTGCCGGTGTGGTGATTATGGGCGGGCCGATGGGCGCGCTCGACTATGACAAGTATCCGGGATTAAAGGCCGAGGGCAAGCTGGCCAAAGCGGCCGTGGCCGTAGGCAAGCCGGTACTTGGCGTGTGCTTGGGCCACCAGATTATCGCCACTGCACTCGGTGGCCAGCTGCGTAAGGGCGATGCGCCGGAGATTGGCTTTGGGCCCATCAAGCGCGTGGATAGGCACGACTTCTTCTCCATGTGGGATAAGCAGCTGAACGTGCTGCATTGGCATAACGATGTAGTCGGTCTACCTGAGGGCGCCCAGCTGCTGGCGCGCTCCTCCGCCACCAAGGTGCAGGCGTTCCGTCTGGGTTCCGCATTGGGCATGCAGTTCCATCTCGAAGTGTGCGGATCCCTGCTGGATGAATGGCTTGATGAGCCGAGCATGGTCAAGGATCTCAAGGCCGCCGGTGGTTCCAAATCCCAGTTGCGCGAGCAATTCGCCCAGTACGATCAAATGCTGCAGCCGCTCGCCGAGCAGGTGTTCTCCGGCTTCGCCGCCCGCTGCAACTCCTACTCCCAGACGCTGAGCAAGTAGGCGGATGACAATGTGATCGCCGCATCTCGTTGTGCGACAATTATCTTCTCCCACCGCGTAGTGAAACTCTCACCGCGTAGTGAATTCCCCACCACGTGGTGACTCAAAATGGCGGTATTCCGCGAAAAGCAAATCTTCGCTAACATCGTCGTGGGGATTTCACCGTGTGGTGGGTGGTCGACATCGTGGTGGAGACCTCATCACTGGGCAAGCATGGCGCTACATTGGTGAGTCATGCCGACTTATGACATTGGACTGGAACACGTTTCGCTCGCCTTCGCCACCAAAACCATCTTCACCGATGTGACCCAAGGTGTATTCGAGGGCGACCGTATCGGCATTGTCGGTAAGAACGGCGACGGCAAATCCACGTTGCTTCACCTGTTCCGCGGCACCCAGGAGCCGGACTCCGGCCGCGTGACGAAGCGCGGTGGACTCACCTTCGGCATGCTCGACCAGCGCGATCCACTTGACGACAACGCCACCATCCGCGAAGCCGCATTGGAAGGCCGCGCGGACTACGAATGGGCGTCCGACAACACCTCGCGCGAGATCATGGAAGCCCTGCTCGGCGGCATGAGCCTGGACGCCAAGGTCGGATCCCTGTCCGGCGGCCAACGTCGCCGCGCCGATCTGGCTCGACTGCTGCTTAAGGACTGGGATATTCTCGCGCTCGACGAGCCCACCAACCATCTTGATGTGGTCACCATCCACTGGTTGGCCGAGCACCTGAAGAACCGTTGGTCCAAAGGTCAGGGCGTATTGCTGCTCGTCACCCACGACCGTTGGTTCTTGGACGAAGTGTGCGAATCCATGTGGGAGGTTCACGACGGCGTGATTGAGCCGTTCGAAGGCGGGTATTCGGCATACATGCTGCAGCGCGTCGAGCGCGATCGTCAGGCCGACGTGCGTGAGACGAAGCGCCGCAATCTGGCACGCAAGGAGCTTGCATGGCTGTCCCGCGGCGCCCGCGCTCGCTCCACCAAGCAGAAGTTCCACGTCAAAGCCGCCCGTGAGCTCATCGCCGATGTGCCGCCGATACGCAACACGGTTGAGCTCAAGCAAATGGCCACCTCCCGCCTTGGCAAGCAGGTGGTCGACCTCATCAACGTCACACAGATTTTCGAACACACGCAGGGCATGGCCGAGATAGACCCGGACGTGGCGGCGCTCGCCGACTCGGCCTCACGTGTGGACGTGGTGAACGCCATGTATGCCGAGCCGCAGCTGCATGGTTCCGTTGAGGTGGCCGTCACCGATATGGACGATCCCCGATTGGTTGATGCGGGTGTGCCCGAAGCCATCGAGGCCGCGGCCAAGGCGCGTGAAGCGGAGGCCAATGTGCCGAGCGACATCGAGCGTGAGGTTCGCCGCCAGAACACCGGTGGCGAGACCATCGGCAGCGATGCCCTTGACGAGGAAGCCGCGACATCCGCCGCACGCAAAGTCACCGTGTCCGGCCGTGAGATCCTCGATGACGTGACATGGCTGATCGGTCCGGGCGACCGTTTCGGCATCGTCGGCGCTAATGGTGCCGGCAAGTCCACGCTGCTCAAGCTCATCGATGGCACGCTTACCCCGACCGTGGGCCACGTGAACATCGGCAAGACCGTGAAGTTCGCCGTTCTTTCCCAGCGTTTGGACGAGCTGGAGAAGCTGGGTCGGTACAAGATCAAGGAAGTGCTGAGCCGCTATAAGCCCAGCTACATCGTGGATGGCAAGGAAGTCACTCCTGGACAGCTCATGGAACGGCTTGGCTTTGAGTCCGCACAGCTGATGACGCCGATTCGTGACCTGTCCGGCGGCCAAAAGCGCCGCATGCAATTGCTGCTGATTCTGCTGGATGAGCCGAATGTGCTCATCATGGACGAGCCCGGCAACGATTTGGATACCGACATGCTCGCTGTAATGGAAGACCTGCTCGACACCTGGCCGGGTACCCTGATTGTGGTTTCCCACGACCGTTACCTGCTTGAGCGCGTCACTGACCAGCAGTTCGCATTGATCGGCGGCAAGGTGCGCCATCTGCCTGGTGGTGTGCGGGATTACCTTGACATGGTTGAGGACCTCAAGAAAGGCAAGGGGCTTCCGGAGGATAAGGCCGGTTTTGCTGGGACTGGTGGGTCATCGGCCAAGCGTGGGGCACAGGGTAAGGGTTCTGCGGCTGAGTCTCTCCCTCAGTCGACTTCTTCGGAGGGAACTCAAGATTCGGCTGAGCCAAAGCTGAGCGGCAAGGCATTCCATGAGGCGTCCAAGCGTGTGAACGCCATCGAGCGCAAACTTGCCAAGCTGGAAGAGCAGAAATCCGACCTCGAGGCGCAGATGGCCAGTCATGACCCGAGCGACTACGAAGGCCTCAACAAGCTCAACGAACAGCTCACCGCAGTCAACAGCGAAAGCGATGACCTCGAAGCCGAATGGCTTGAGCTCTCCGAACAGTTGGAGTAGCCGGGGAACGCAGTGTGGTCTGCTGCGAAGCGTGATTTGCTGTGGAGCTCCCCCCCAGTTACCTCCGGTGACAGCTCCCCTCAGAGAGGGGAGCCAAAGTGCATACCGAACCGCCCTCCGTTGATTCTATGAGCTGTCCGTTAGCCTTTGTATTCCCAAGGATTGATGAGTTCCACGCCGGTGCCTTCGAAGTCCTTGGTGTTACGTGTGGCCACACTTGCTCCCCAAGAGCGGGCAATTGCCGCAATCATGGCATCTTGGATACTTGTAGGTTTGCCCCTGCGCTCGCGTTCAATGAAGATGGTTGCATAATTGGCAGCTGCTTGGGTGTCGAATGCGAATGTTCTATCTGCTAAGGTCATAAGCTCAAGCTTGATGGTTGTGTCCGTGTACTTTCGTCGTTTGCCCTCAGGCATTTGACATATTCCGGCCAACAACTCGGCTACGGTGATGGCAGTGGTCGCCAAATTGCTTGTATCTTGGTTTCTCAGCCAATTGGCAACGTGCTCGTCTGGCTGTTTCTTAATGATTTCGCTGATGACGTTGGTGTCCAAAATAATCATGGTTACGACCTATTCAAAGGTCACTGGTGGTCGGGAATCATCAGGATTTCGTTCAGGCGCTGGAATCTCTCCTTCTTCGAGCCCATCAAAATCTATTTTTTCCATGAATTCACGGATCTCGTCATAAAAATTGGTCTTTCGTGTCATTTCGTGTGCCACCGTGCCGGCCAACCATTCTTCAAGAATGGACCGCACCTGAGATTCCATGGAGCGATTGTTCTTTTCGGCCACTTCCTTGAGCTGTTGAATTTGTTCATCGGGTATTTTTCGGATGGTCAGTGTTGCCATAATGCACCTCCTTGTTGCTGTCATAATGCTAGCAAATAGTGCTGTCATTATGCATGCAGATGGGGTTGCGAGGTGCGCATACAAAAAGGGCGGATATGCGTTGTGCATATCCGCCCTTTGGATTTGGTCTTGCAAGCTCCCCTCGGACGGAGGGAAGCCAGAGAAAATCAGCGACCGGTGACTTCGGAGCCGACGACCTTTTCGCTTAAGGCGTGCGGGCCACGGGTTACGGCGACTGCGCCGGAACGAACCAGCTCGATGACGCCGTAATGCTCCAGAAGCCCCAGCAGAGCGTCGATCTTGCCTTCAGCGCCAGTCGCCTCGATGGTCAGCGATTCCGGGTTCACATCCACTACGCGCACGCGGAACAGGCGCACAATCTCCAGCACGTCGGAACGGTTGGACTGATCGGCGGCCACCTTGATCAGCACCAGCTCGCGCTCCACGGTGGAATTCGGGTCAAGTTCCACAATCTTCAGCACGTGCAGCAGCTTGTTGAGCTGCTTGATGATCTGCTCGAGCGGCACAGCCTCCACGTCGGCGGTCACCGTGACACGGGAGATGTCCGGGCGCTCGGTGGGAGAGACGGACAGAGAGTTGATGTTGAACGCGCGGCGGGCGAACAAGCCGGCGATGCGGGCCAGCACACCTGGGCGGTTCTCCACCAGAACAGAGAGTGTATGACGCTCGGAACCGGGACGAGATGCAGGATAGTTAGTAGCCATGATGATTCTCTCTCCTCAGTGCTCGTTCGCGGCGGTCGTGGTCTCGTGCTCGAACACGCCAGTCGCATGTTCGTCCGGGCCGGTGCCTGGAGCCGGGGTCCCGCCGGTCAGCGGTTTGATACCGGGCTTGTAGATCACCTCATCGTTTGAGGCGCCTGCGGCAACCATCGGCCACACCATGGCGTCCTTCCATACGCGGAAATCAATGAGCACCGGACGGTCGTTGATCTGGTTCGCCTTCTCGATGGCGGCAATCGCCTCATCTTCAGTGAACGCGCGGATGCCGACACAACCATAGGCTTCGGCCAGCTTGATGAAGTCAGGCACCTCGATCGGAACCGAATCATCGGCCAGTTGCCCGGCACCATCGGTACCGTGAGCCTCGCCATCCAACAGGTTGGTCTGCGAGTAGTGGTGCTCGTAGAACAGGGTCTGCCACTGGCGAACCATGCCGTACACGGAGTTGTTGAGGATTGCGATCTTTACCGGAGCGTGGTCCAAGAATGCGGCCGCCAGCTCTTCGGACGTCATCTGGAAGGAGCCGTCGCCATCAATCAGCCACACCGGCTTCTTGCCTTCAAATTTACGGGCGGAACCCACGGATGCGCCGATGGCTGCCGGCAGGCCGTAGCCCATCGTGCCCAAGCCACCGGAGGAAATCCAGGAGTGCTGGTTCTCGAAGTCAATGAACTGCGAAGCCCACATCTGGTGCTGGCCCACGCCGGTCACCCAGATGGTGGAGGAGTCGGCCAGCTCGGAGAGCTTCTTGATGACCCACTGCGGGGCCAGCGAGCCGTCGGTCGGCTTGTCCCACGTCATCGGGTATTCCTTGCGCCAGCCATCAATTGCCTTCCACCAGGGAGCCAGGTTCGGCTTGCCTTGAATGGCTTGCGTGCGCTCGATTTCAGGAATCAGATCGTCCAGCACGGCGGCCACATCGCCCACAATCGGCACGTCGGGCTGACGATTCTTGCCGATTTCCGCCGGATCGATATCGATGTGGATTACGCGGGCGGTGGGGGCGAAAGCATCCAGCTTGCCGGTCACGCGATCATCGAAACGGGCGCCAATAGCCACGAGCAGATCGGCGCGCTGCACCGCACCGGTGGCGGCGATGGTGCCATGCATGCCCAGCATGCCGAGGTTCTTCGGGTCGGTGTCCGGGATGATGCCGCGCGCGGGCAGGGTGGTGACCACGGGGGCGCCGGTCAGATCGGCCAGAGCCTTGACCTGAGCGCCGGCGTTGGCACGGGCCGCGCCGCCGCCCACGTACAGCACCGGGCGGTAGGACTGGGAGAACAGCTTGGCGGCATCGGATAGTACGCGGCCGTGCGCCTTGGTGGTGGGATTGTAGCCGGGCAGAATCATGCGCTGCGGCCATGAATAATACATATCACCGGTTTGTGCGGTCTTGGTCAGATCCACTACCACCGGGCCGGGGCGGCCGGTGCTGGCGATGTGGTACGCCTCGGAGAGCACGCGAGGAATATCCTGCGCGCGGGTCACCAGGAAGGAATGCTTGGACACCGGGTAGGTGATGCCCACGATGTCCGCCTCCTGGAAGGCGTCGGTACCAATGGCCTGAACGCCCACCTGGCCGGTGATGACCACCATCGGCACGGAATCCATGTTCGCGTCGGCGATGGCGGTGACCACGTTCGTGGCACCCGGGCCGGAGGTCACCAGGCACACGCCCACCTTGCCAGTGGCCAGCGCATAGCCCTCGGCGGCATGGCCGGCGGCCTGCTCGTGGCGCATGAGCACGAAACGGAACTTCGTGCTGTCGTTGATCTGATGGTAGACGGGCAGGATCGCGCCGCCGGGGATACCGAAGACGTCCTCGACGCCGAGATCCTCCAGCGAACGCACCAGCGCCTGGGCGCCGGTCATCTTCTCTCCATCGACGATAGTCTGCTTGTCGGTGGCCGCAGGGGTCTTCGGCACGCCGCTGAATGCCTGCAAAGGCGTGGGTAAAGCCATGATTCCTCTCACCTCGTAAATCAACTGCGAGCGTCGGTTGGCCGTAGGGTGGAAGCCAGACGCTCACGTATGTTCCAGCCGCGTGTGCCGGTGCTTGTGGCTCCGACGCGGCTCGTCGCTCGTGTTGGTATCAGTCTATTCGTAAATCCGACAGCCGGCTTACTTAGTCCGCGTCTTGAGAGCGTCCAGTGCTTTCCATCCGGCTTCGGCCGCGGCAAGCTGTGCTTTGCGCTTGCTGGAGCCCTTGCCGGTGCCGATGATTTCGGGATTATCGCCCAAAGTGACTTTGGCAGTGAAAATCTGTGCGTATTCGGGGCCGGACACTTCCATGTGGTACACCGGCTCGGCCTTGCCCAGATGATGTGCCTTGACGGTCAGCGAGGTTTTCCAGTCGAGCGCCGGGCCTTCAGTGGCCACTTCCGCCAAGGTGTCGTCAATGAGCCGATGGATGACCTTGCGGGCCTCGTCGATACCGTGTTCCAGGAAGGTGGCACCGATAAGCGATTCGACGATGTCGCACAGAATCGAGTTCTTTTCGGCACCGCCCTGCTCGGCCTCACCGTGGCCCAGCAGAATGTAGGGGCCCACTTTGAGCTTGGTTTTGGCGATGGCGCTCAGCGCGTCCTCCGAGACGGCTTTGGCGCGCATCTTGGCCAGCTGCCCCTCGTTCATGTCCGGGTGAATGGTGAACAGCGTTTCGGTGGTGACCAGCTCCAGCACGGCATCTCCCAGGAACTCGAGACGTTCGTAGTTGGACACGCCGGGGTGCTCATGCGAGAAGGAGCGATGGGTCAACGCTTGCACCAGCAGGTCAGGGCTGATGGTGGTGCCCAGCGCTTCCAACAGTTCATTGGCCGGAGCTTGGCGGTCAGCCGTTTCTTGCTGTGTGGTCTTCTCGCTCATATGTTCTTCATCCTTCGCACGATGTGCTGTGTGTATTGAGATTTATGTGTAGGTACTGCAAGCGCTGGTATGCGGTGGCCTGTGCTCGCGGCCCGGGCAATCGAGTGTGATATGCGAAGGCCCCGCCACCCGTCGATGGCAGGGCCTTCATATCAAGCCGTTATCGCAGGACTCACTTGGTGTGAGCCGGCTGGATGGCGGAGCGGTAGGTGCGGCCGCGGAAGGAACCGCAGCTCGGGCAGGCCATGTGCGGCAGAGCCGGAGCGCCACAGTTCGGGCAGCTCACGGTTGCGGTAGCGGTGGCCTTCCAGTTCGCGCGACGCGAGTGCGTGTTAGCGCGCGAGGTCTTGTACTTAGGCAGTGCCATTTGAGTATCCTCTATTTCGTTCGAACGATTGAGCTTAAGCGTCCGTTATCTTAACGCATGGCTCGTACAAAACTCAAGTTTCGTGTGCCTTACTCGCCCTGCTCGGCCTCAAGCTGGGCCTTGAGACCAGCCAAACCGGCGAAACGAATATCTTCCATTTCGTGGTGATGATCGGGGTTCTCGTTCAGATCGATGCCGCACTGCGAGCACAGGCCTTTGCAATCCGGCTTGCACAGTGGCTGCAGCGGCAGGGATTCGACCAACGTGTCTCGAATCATCGCCTCGATATCCGCAAAAGCGCCGTTTTCCAGCAGCGGATACGTATCCTCTGATTCGTCTTCGCCGGCGATGATGTCGACTTCCTCATCTTTGCCGTTTTTGCTGCCGCTCTTGCCGCAGCCTTTGTCCGCTGCGGATTCGTACGGGAAGAATACGGTGACATTCACCGGCCAGTCCTCGTCAATGGGCTTTAAACAGCGGGTGCATTCGCTGACGAATGGTGCGACCAGTCGGCCGGTAAAAATCAGTCCATCCACGATGGAGTCGAATGAGCCGGTAACGTGAACCGGGTCACCCTCCTTGATGCCGACGATGTCGTCGCCGATACCGCTCGGGGCGGGGAAGTCGGCGTCGATCTCCTTGGATTTTCCGGCTCGTGAAGCGATTTGAGCCACTGGGATCGCCCACAGAGAATCCTCGACTCGTGCCATAGTTCTGCCTTTCGTTTTTTGCTGCGGCACAGCCGTGTGAGGCGTATCGGGTGTTGTCTTCGTCCCGTGCGCCGCTATGCCGCATTCGTGAATGCTGCAGTGAGTGTGCTGCTGGTTACTGAGCTTCGGGGTAGTCGTTCAGCGTCAGCTTGGGCAACTGCTCTCCGGCCGAGCGCTGACGCTCTTCCAGCACGTTCAAACCTGCTTGTACATCTTGGGTGAGCTTGCCAAGCTGCTGGGACAGACCCTCCATAACCGTGGTGCAATACTGGTCAGCGCCTTGGGTCAGGTGGTCGGACTTGGCCTGGGCTTGCTCAAGAATCGTGCGGGCCTTCTGACGGGCCAACTCAGTGACGTTTTCCTGTCCTGCCAGGAATTGAGCCTGTTCGTTGGCTTCCCTGACCATATCCGCGGCGCGGCTCTGGGCGGATGCGACGACGGCGTTGGCCTGTGTCTGTGCGGATTCCAGGCGGCGCTCGGCTTCGCGCATCAGTGCGGAGGCGCGTTCCAGCTGCACCGGCAACAGCTTTTTCAATTCAGCAAGCTGGCTGGTGAACTCGTCGCGATCCACTTTGACCGTGCCGGGCGAGAACATGCTGGTTTTGGCCTCATCGAGCATGGATTCAAGCCGATCGATGACGTCATACACCGTGGTGAATTCTGCGCGGCTCTTGTTTTCCGCCGAGTCGGCTTGCAGGGTTTCACGCAGATCGGGCAGTGTGCCCATATTGAATGCGGCTGCCTTGGTCGGGGCCGGTGCGGGAGCCGGCGCCTCTGGGGTCGGTACCGCATCGGTTGCCTCGGTAGGCGGCAAATCGACCGGTGCCTCTTCAGTGGGGGCGGTCGGGACCGGATCCGGGGTGGTCAAGTCGACGTAACCAGTGGGATGTTCATCACTCATAGTTATCAGTCCTTTGCTTCTCGTTCCTGTGCCAAAGCATCGCTGAGCATGGGGACGACGCAATCGGGTACCATGCCGGTCACGTCGCCTCCGTGGCGAGCCACGTCTTTGACAATGGAGCTGGAAATATGTTCAAGAATCGGATCGGCGGGCAGAAACAGGGTCTCAATGCCGGCGAGCTTGCGATTGACCAACGCCATGCCCAGTTCGGCCTCGTAATCGCCGTTCTGACGCAGTCCTTTGACGATGACGGTGGCGCCGACCTTCTGGCAGTAGTCGGTGATCAGGCCATCGGTGGAGGAGACGACGACGTTGGTGCAGCCGGCTTTCTCCAGCGCGCGGCGAATTACCTCGACTCGCGTGCTTTCGGAAAACATCGGTGTTTTCGCGGCATTGACGGCCACCACCACGTGTACCTCGTCAAAGAATCGTGCCGAGCGCTCGATTACATCCAAGTGTCCGGCGGTGACGGGGTCATACGAGCCGGGGCATACTGCGATAGTCATGCCTTCTAGCCTACCGCTATCGGTGCGTTTTACACGGCTCGTGACACAAGGAATTATGATGGATTGCAGACGAAACGTTCCATAACCGGAGAAAGAAGTGCGTGATGAGCTTTGTTGATGATGCTGAACCGTTGAGGAATCCTGATCAGGGGGCGGGCACGTCGGTGCTGGAGCGCCCGAAGACCGAGGAGGCGCCGGTTCGTGATGATGGCGGCGATGCCGACCGTTTTGCGCACTATGTGTCCAAGGACCGTATTGCCGAGTCGCGAGCGACCGGTCGTCCTGTGGTGGCCCTGTGCGGCAAGGTCTGGGTGCCCAAGCATGACCCGTCCAAGTATCCGGTGTGCCCGGACTGCAAGCGCATCTACGAAGAAATGATGGGCTGATTTTTCGTTCCCGCTGGCGGGAGCTGTCAGCAAAGCTGACTGAGGGTGGTTGTCTCGGCAAGACTACTTGGTTCCCCTCTCTGAGGGGGAGCTGGCTCGCGCAGCGAGACTGAGGGGAGCAACGAGTTCGCACCCGTTACTCCCCTCAGTCGTCTACGATGACAGCTCCCCTCAACGAGGGGAGCCAGGACGTTTCTAGCGTGCCGAAATCTCGTCGATGAGCTTGAGCTCATCATCGCTGAAGTGGGTGTTCTTCAGCGCGCCGATGTTGTCCAGAATCTGTTGCGGCTTGGAGGCGCCGGCCAGCACGGAAGTCACCTTGCCGTCGTGCAGCAGCCATGCCAGGCTCATCTCGGCCAGCGTCTGGCCGCGCTCGGAGGCCAGGTTGTTCAGATCCATGACCTGCTTGTGTAGTTTCTCGGTCAGCGCGGAATCGTTGAGGAATCGCGGATCGTGAGCCATGCGGCTGTCGGCCGGAATGCCGTTGAGATAGCGGTTGGTCAGCAGGCCCTGTGCCAGCGGGCAGAAGGCGATGAGGCCCTTGCCCAGCTTGAAGGCGGTCTCTTTCAGGCCGTTCTTTTCAACGGTGCGATCGAGGATGTTGTACTTGTTCTGGTTGATGATGAACGGCACGTGCAGTTCTGCCAGAATTGCGGCGGCCTTTTCCATGGTCGAGCCGTCGTAGTTGGACAGGCCAGCGTACAGCGCCTTGCCGGAATTCACGGCCTGGGCCAGTGCGCCCATGGTCTCCTCGAGTGGCGTCTCCGGGTCCGGGTGGTGGTGGTAGAAGATGTCCACGTAATCAAGGCCAAGGCGTTCCAGCGACTGGTCGAGTGAAGCGAGCAGGTACTTGCGGCTGCCGAGATCGCCGTAGGGGCCGGCCCACATCTCGTAGCCGGCCTTGGTGGAGATGATGAGCTCGTCGCGGTGGTGCTTGAAGTACTTGGTGAGCAGCAGGCCGCAGTTCTTCTCGGCCTGGCCGGGTTCGGGGCCGTAGTTGTTGGCCAGGTCGAAGTGGGTGATGCCGTTGTCGAAGGCGGTGAAGACCAAGGACTTCATCTGGTCAAACGGCGTGATGTCGCCGAAATTGTGCCAGAAGCCGAGCGATACCGCCGGCAGCTTGAGGCCGGAGGCGCCGGCGCGGTTATAGGTCATCGTGTCATAACGATGCGGGTTGGGGGAGTAGACGGCGGTTGGCTCGAACATTGAGTCTCCTTGATGTGCTTGAAGCCTGAAATCTCTATTGTGCTGCGCAGCCGTGTGCCAGATCCGTGTGCAGCGCGGATACGTTGGCAGTTGGTTGCGTCGTCAGGTATCATGGTTCCAGTTAAAGTGAACTTTAATGCAAGCGACTGTATTGCTTCGGCGTGTCGCGGCTAAGGGCGGGGCGGTTGCATCGTGCAACGGGACGGTCGGAGAGCTGTGAAAGATCGTATGCTCCGCGGGCGTCAAGGAGGAAAACTAATGACCTATACCATTCGGCAGGTGGCTACCCAATTCCACATGCAACCTTCCACGCTGCGCTACTACGAAGAGCAGGGATTGCTGACCAACGTGGACCGCACCGAAACCGGCCAGCGCGTGTATGAGGATTGCCATCTCAACCGTCTGCGTGCGATCTGCTGCTTCAAGAACGCTGGCATGACCATTGATGATTTGAAGAAGTTCTTCGTCTATGAGTCCAATGAGCCCGAGCATATCGACGAAATTCTGGATTTGCTTGAATCCCGTCGCGAGTCGCTGGACGAGCAGCGGCGCGCGCTTGACGAAGCCGCCATGCACGTGCAGCGCAAACTGCACTATTACACCGACATCAAGCATGCGATTGATTCCGGTGGTGAGATGCCTGACTGGGCCAACTACAAGACCCGCGCGTATTCCATCGACTGCTAGTTATCCGCTAAGCCACCAGTGCCTTGTTCGGCAGCGCGCGGTCGAGCACCCAGACAATCAGCGATATCACCAGGAAGGCCAGCGCCAGCCTGCCGCAACTGATGCCGAATCCCTGCCAGCCGAGCTTGTCCAAGTTGATGAAGTCGTAAGGGTACGGACTACCGCCAGCCGCGGGGCCCGAACCCGGCCAGATCGCCGCGCGAATCAGCACAAACGCCAGGTACGCGGGGAAATACATCAACCACGAGAACATGTAATGCCAACGGAACCGGCGATGCGGGTCGAACAGAAGGAAGTCGATCAGTGCCATGATCGGGGCGATTTTGTGCAGCATCGTATTGGTCATGATGCCAACTACCTGCGGTACATAATCCGGGTTATCCGGCGGCATCAGGAAGAACGCCACCAATGCGGTGACAATGGCGTACAAGGTCAGGCAGCCCTTGAGCCAGGCTGGCGGTTGGATGCCCTTGAGCAGGGTGGCAGCGCCTGCCCACAGCATCACGATGCCCAACACAAAGCCGGTCTGAAACGTGAAATACACCCAATACTGCGGTTTCGACCATGCTTCGTACGTGCCCACAAAGCACAGTCCGGCAATCGTCAGACGCCATGATGTCACAATGAATCTCATGCTTTCTGAGTGTAGCCAGTCTTTCGGGTGGTGACAGCACTCCCCGTGAGAGGCAATTCGGACTACACTGATGGTCAGCACAATCGAACGTAGGAAAGGCCCTGTCAATGGTGGATTATTCGCCGGCTTTGATGACCGACATGTACGAATACACGATGCTTGACGCCGCGCTGAAAGACGGCACCGCCAACCGTAAGTGTGTGTTCGAGGTATTCACTCGCCATCTGCCCGAAGGCCGCCGTTATGGCGTGGTGGCCGGCACCGGTCGTATTCTTGACGCGCTTGAGCACTTCCATCTCGATGACGAAGACCTGAAATTCCTGTCTGACCGCCATGTGGTTAGCCCGGAGACCATCAAGTGGCTGGAAAACTTCCACTTCGCCGGTTCGATTAAGGGCTACCGTGAAGGCGAGATGTTCTTCCCGAACTCCCCGATTCTGCAGGTTGAAGGCACGTTCGGCGAATGCACGCTGCTGGAGACGCTGATTCTATCTGTTCTGAACTACGATTCCGCCGTGGCTTCGGCAGCCTCCCGCATGGTGTCTGCCGCCAAGGATCGTCCGTGCATGGATATGGGTGGCCGCCGCACCAACGAGTGGGCTGCCGTCGCCGCTGGCCGGCCCAGTTCA
>OBUY01000077.1_pt1 | contig 49123 bp, 40 predicted proteins | sample 1475781 | NCBI WGS metagenome assembly OBUY01 (sample SAMEA2579912, study PRJEB22360) | human gut metagenome | biome: human gut; feature: human-associated habitat; material: faeces | place: Denmark | collected 2008/2010 | reverse complement strand
TGCAAATTATTGGTGGGGATGTTGTTGGTATGTCTGTGGTGCCTGAGGTTATTTCAGCTCGCCATTGCGACCTTAAAGTAGTTGCGGTCTCTGCGATTACCAATATGGCGGAAGGTTTAAGCGATGTGAAATTGTCACATGCCCAAACGCTGGCGGCTGCGGAGCTCTCTAAGCAGAACTTCATCAACCTTATTTGCGGCTTTCTGCGCAAAATTGCCTAAGAAAAACAATAAGAAACGGCCTCGCGGGTGAGGCCATATGATGCGACAAGGAAACGATTATGAGCATCGCTATGCGCTTAAAGGTAATGTCCTTTTTGCAATATTTTATCTGGGGGAGCTGGTTGGTTACCCTTGGATCTTACATGATTAATACCCTTCATTTCACCGGCGCGAACGTCGGTATGGTCTATAGCTCCAAAGGTATCGCCGCGATCATTATGCCCGGTATTATGGGGATCATCGCGGACAAATGGCTGCGCGCTGAACGTGCATATATGCTGTGTCATCTGGTGTGCGCTGGCGTACTTTTTTATGCGGCGTCGGTGAGTGATCCGGATACGATGTTTTGGGTGATGTTAATTAATGCGATGGCATTTATGCCGACTATCGCATTATCGAACAGCGTCTCGTATTCCTGTCTTGCTCAGGCAGGGCTTGACCCCGTATCTGCTTTCCCGCCCATTCGCGTTTTTGGTACGGTAGGATTTATTGTCGCGATGTGGGCGGTCAGCTTACTGCATCTGGAATTGAGCAGCCTGCAGTTGTATGTTGCGTCTGGTGCGTCATTGCTGCTGTCGGCTTATGCGCTGACTTTGCCTAAGATTCCGGTTGCGGAGAAAAAATCGACCACGTCGCTTGCCAGCAAGCTGGGTCTGGATGCTTTCGTGCTGTTTAAAAATCCACGCATGGCCATCTTTTTCCTCTTTGCCATGATGCTGGGTGCGGTACTGCAAATTACCAACGTTTTTGGTAATCCATTCCTGCATGATTTCGCCCGTAACCCGGAGTTTGCTGATAGCTTCGTGGTGAAATATCCCTCCATTTTACTGTCAGTTTCACAGATGGCTGAAGTCGGTTTCATTTTGACGATTCCGTTCTTTTTGAAGCGTTTTGGCATCAAAACCGTCATGCTGATGAGTATGGTGGCCTGGACGCTGCGCTTTGGCTTCTTCGCCTATGGAGATCCGTCACCAACCGGCTTTATTTTGCTGCTGCTGTCGATGATTGTTTACGGCTGTGCATTTGATTTCTTCAATATTTCTGGTTCGGTATTTGTCGAACAGGAAGTTGATTCCAGCATCCGTGCCAGCGCGCAGGGGCTCTTTATGACCATGGTAAATGGTGTCGGCGCATGGGTTGGCTCGATTCTGAGTGGTATGGCAGTAGATTACTTCTCGGTAGATGGCGTAAAAGACTGGCAAACTATCTGGCTGGTGTTTGCAGGATATGCTCTTTTTCTCGCAGTGATATTTTTCTTTGGGTTTAAATATAATCATGACCCTGAAAAGATAAAGCATCAAGCGGTGACTCATTAAAAGGATTCGCAGCTCTGCTCTTCAGAGCTGCTTTTATGATAAAGGTTAATTAGTGAAAGATATTTTATTTTCTTCCGGCGTTGGTTTTGGTATTGGTGCTTTATTTACAATCGTGCGCTTGCCTATTCCTGTACCAAATGTATTACCGGGTATATTATCCATTGTGTTTATGTATGTCGGATATCTGGTGGTGAAATACTTTATGCCATGATAATTTAATACGATGTATTTATTATATGGAGCACTTAATTATGGAACGCGTATACAGAACAGATCTTAAGTTGCTCCGTTATTTTCTTGCCGTAGCGGAAGAGTTGCATTTTGGCCGCGCAGCAGCGCGTTTAAATATGTCTCAGCCTCCGCTCAGTATTCATATTAAAGAGCTGGAAAATCAACTCGGCACGCAGCTTTTTATTCGCCATTCGCGCAGCGTCGTACTGACACACGCGGGCAAAATCTTGATGGAAGAATCGCGTCGATTGCTGGTGAATGCAAATAATGTATTGGCTCGGGTTGAACAAATAGGTCGGGGAGAAGCAGGGCGGATTGAACTCGGCGTAGTGGGAACGGCAATGTGGGGACGGATGCGCCCGGTTATGCGGCGATTCCTCAGGGAAAATCCTGACGTTGAAGTTCTTTTTCGCGAAAAGATGCCCGCGATGCAAATGGCCCTGCTGGAACGACGTGAACTCGATGCCGGGATCTGGCGAATGGCGACAGAACCACCGGCAGGTTTTACCAGCTTACGGTTGCATGAATCGGCGTTTCTGGTGGCGATGCCTGAAGAGCATCATCTCTCATCATTTTCCACCGTCCCACTGGAGGCGCTACGTGACGAGTATTTTGTTACAATGCCGCCTGTGTACACTGACTGGGATTTTTTGCAGCGAGTTTGCCAGCAGGTGGGATTTTCACCGGTTGTTATTCGCGAAGTTAATGAACCGCAAACGGTACTCGCCATGGTCAGTATGGGTATTGGTATCACATTGATAGCGGACAGCTACGCACAAATGAACTGGCCAGGTGTCATTTTCCGTCCGCTCAAAGAGCGCATCCCTGCGGATTTATATATTGTTTATGAAACACAGCAGGTGACGCCTGCGATGGTTAAGCTGTTGGCAGCATTGACACAGTAGGTGAGGGGACAGGAATTGCCGGAAATAGTAGGTGTGATAAGTGAAGCGCATCAGGCAATTTCGCAAATCACAGATAGCAAAAAAGCGCCTTTAGGGCGCTTTTTTGCATTGGTGGGTCGTGCAGGATTCGAACCTGCGACCAATTGATTAAAAGTCAACTGCTCTACCAACTGAGCTAACGACCCGAAGTGGTGGGTGATGACGGGATCGAACCGCCGACCCCCTCCTTGTAAGGGAGGTGCTCTCCCAGCTGAGCTAATCACCCACTTCGGTACTTCACATTTTTACAAGAAATTTAGCTGGCGAGAAAGTGGTGGGTGATGACGGGATCGAACCGCCGACCCCCTCCTTGTAAGGGAGGTGCTCTCCCAGCTGAGCTAATCACCCACTTCGGTACTTCACATTTTTACAAGAAATTTAGCTGGCGAGAAAGTGGTGGGTGATGACGGGATCGAACCGCCGACCCCCTCCTTGTAAGGGAGGTGCTCTCCCAGCTGAGCTAATCACCCCCGCTGTGTGGAGTCGCATTATAGGGAGAGTTCAAAATGAGTCAACGCCTTTTCCAAAGAAATTGTTCGTTCGTCGTAAATTTAAGCAGGATGATCGCAAAACAGACCGTGTTGCGCAATTTCTCAACGAAAACAATAATGCATCATGTAGCAACCCGAACTACATTGAGGAATCAGGCTGGAGTGATAGAATATCGCCCACTCAATTTTTCCAGGATTTGCCGGTTGTCGGCATCTTTCTAAACGTAAGGCCATTTCATGAAAATCAAAACTCGCTTCGCGCCAAGCCCAACAGGCTATCTGCACGTTGGCGGCGCGCGTACTGCTCTTTACTCCTGGCTTTTTGCACGTAACCACGGTGGTGAGTTTGTGCTGCGTATTGAAGACACCGATCTTGAGCGTTCCACGCCGGAAGCTATCGAAGCCATTATGGATGGCATGAACTGGCTGAGTCTGGAGTGGGATGAAGGTCCGTACTTCCAGACCAAACGTTTTGATCGCTATAACGCGGTTATCGATCAGATGCTGGAAGAGGGGACGGCCTATAAATGCTACTGCTCTAAAGAGCGTCTGGAAGCACTGCGTGAAGAGCAGATGGCAAAAGGCGAGAAGCCGCGTTATGACGGTCGCTGCCGCCACAGTCATGAACATCATGCTGATGATGAACCGTGCGTCGTGCGTTTTGCTAATCCGCAGGAAGGTTCCGTTGTTTTTGACGATCAGATCCGTGGTCCGATCGAGTTCAGTAACCAGGAGCTGGATGATCTGATTATCCGCCGTACCGATGGTTCTCCGACCTATAACTTCTGTGTGGTTGTTGATGACTGGGATATGGAAATCACCCACGTAATCCGTGGTGAAGACCATATCAACAATACACCGCGTCAGATCAACATTCTGAAAGCCCTGAAAGCGCCAGTACCTGTTTACGCGCACGTTTCTATGATCAACGGTGATGACGGTAAAAAACTGTCCAAACGCCACGGTGCGGTCAGCGTAATGCAGTATCGCGACGATGGTTACCTGCCAGAAGCGTTGCTGAACTATCTGGTACGTCTGGGCTGGTCCCACGGCGATCAGGAAATCTTCACCCGTGAAGAAATGATCAAATACTTCACCCTGAACGCGGTTAGCAAATCTGCCAGTGCGTTTAACACAGACAAACTGCTGTGGCTAAACCATCATTACATTAACGCGTTGCCGCCGGAGTATGTCGCTACTCATTTACAGTGGCATATCGAGCAGGAAAATATTGATACCCGCAACGGCCCGCAACTGGCGGAACTGGTGAAACTGCTGGGTGAACGCTGCAAAACCCTGAAAGAGATGGCACAAAGTTGCCGTTATTTCTACGAAGATTTTGCCGAGTTTGATGCTGATGCAGCGAAAAAACATCTGCGCCCGGTCGCTCGCCAGCCGCTGGAAGTGGTACGTGACAAACTGTCTGCAATTACTGACTGGACGGCTGAAAATGTTCACCACGCTATTCAGGCAACTGCGGATGAGCTGGAAGTGGGTATGGGCAAAGTCGGTATGCCGCTGCGCGTAGCTGTTACCGGTGCGGGTCAGTCTCCGGCGCTGGATGTTACGGTTCACGCAATTGGCAAAGCACGCAGCATTGAGCGCATCAATAAAGCGCTGGCATTTATTGCTGAACGCGAAAACCAGCAGTAATTAATACTTAAAAGATAAACGGCAGGAGATAATATCCTGCCGTTTTTTACTTATTATTTATGCTGATTCGTCAATGTCGAGACGGGCAAGGAAATTGCGAATCCCTTCACGCGATAAAAACTGCGCAACTTTTTCTTGCTCACTATGAGTCATATTGTCTATCGCGCTGATTATTTGCCGGTAAGCCGGAGTTCGCATACCAGGTGCGTATTCAGCAAGAGGTTCTTCGGCCTCGAGAAAAACCGGCGTGTTATGGAAGGCCGGTGTGTTTTGAATAAACTCGCAAACCTGCGTATCGATCAGAATAAGTCTGGCACGGCCGCCCTTCACGCCGGGAAATTTTTCCGTTTTCCAGCCTTTTTCTCTAATCCAGCGGTTAACGGTTTGTTTAGCCACGCCGAGGCATTCCGCCAGTTCTTCGGTGGTCATTTTATTGCGTAATCTTTTCATATTATTTGCTGTTGCGAATCCCTAAGCGTTGTAATAACCCGATAATCCCTTCCCGCAGAAGCAAGGATGTAAACTGTTTTTGTTCAGTTGCCGTCATCTCTTTCGCCAGCGTCGCTAACAGCACTTCAAGCGGCGCATCGCCAGACAGGGCAGGTATTTCTCCCTGACACTGTGGGCGTTCTGCATTGCGAATATATTCACGAACCTGTTCATTGATGTGTACCTGTCGGGCCTTGCCACCCTGAACGCCTGGTTTTGGTGATGTCGTCCAGCCTTCCTTGCGTACCCATTTATTAATGGTCTGGCGGCTATAACCGGTCAGTCTGGCAAGTTCATCTGGCGTCATCCTCTCCTTGAACATAACAATTCCCTGAATAGTTGTGGGTCTATTAAGTGTTCATTTTATAGCATCAATTTACAGGAAACCGTGATATGAATAACTACTGAATGCGAGACGTAATCCAAAAATGTTCATTTGCCTGATTTTTCAGCGATTGAAACCAGGTGCTGCAATTTGCCGTTGACACATAAGGGCGGAATTCATATGATGCCGCCCGTCAACTCGACAAGCTTTACGTGACGGGGCTATAGCTCAGCTGGGAGAGCGCTTGCATGGCATGCAAGAGGTCAGCGGTTCGATCCCGCTTAGCTCCACCAAATTTTGCACCCAGCAAATTTGGTACGTAAACGCCTCGTGGGGCTATAGCTCAGCTGGGAGAGCGCTTGCATGGCATGCAAGAGGTCAGCGGTTCGATCCCGCTTAGCTCCACCAAATTTCAAACCCTCGCTGCGAAGCGGGGGTTTTTTGTCTCTGCTTTTTGCCGCTTTTGTAATACAGTCTACGCCCGGGTTAGCGCCGCCTGGTGAAAACATCACTGGACAAAAAAACAGCAGCAGGCCGGCCCCTGTTTGCTTCGCGATGCGAATAAACTTATTATTTGTGTGCCTGAAAAACCCGATCAGTGAGAGTAGTGTACTCATGTTTGTGGAGCATAACCTGATAAAAAATATCAAGATATTCACACTGGCGTTTACGCTCACCGTGGTACTTATTCAGCTATCTCGTTTTATTTCGCCACTTGCAGTTATCCATTCCAGTTATATCTTTCTGGCGTGGATGCCTCTGTGCGTAATGCTGTCAATAGTGTTCATCTTTGGCTGGCGTGGTGTCGTTCCCGTTTTATGCGGGATGTTTTGCACTAATCTGTGGAATTTTCATCTCTCATTTTTGCAAACCGCTGTCATGCTTGGCAGCCAGACTTTCGCTGTGTTGTGTGCCTGTGCAATATTACGCTGGCAGTTGGGAACGCGTTGGCGTTATGGCTTGACCACCCGAAACGTCTGGCAACGTCTCTTCTGGCTTGGTTTGGTGACGCCGATCGGCATCAAATGCAGCATGTATCTTGTAGGCAACTTCTTTGATTTCCCGCTAAAAATATCGACATTTTTCGGGGATGCAGATGCTATTTTCACGGTCGTTGATTTGCTTAGCCTTTTCACTGCGGTGTTGATTTACAACATGTTCTTTTACTATCTCACTCGCATGATTGTAAGTCCCCACTTTGCGCAGATATTGTGGCGCAGAGATATCGCACCGTCACTGAACAAAGAGAAACGTGCATTTACCTTAAGCTGGCTTGCTGTTCTTACCGTGCTGCTACTTCTGATGTGTACGCCTTATGAAAACGACTTCATTGCCGGTTATCTGGTGCCCGTTTTCTTTATCATCTTTACTCTTGGTGTCGGTAAGCTTCGCTATCCGTTTTTAAATCTCACCTGGGCTGTCTCGACTCTTTTCCTCCTGAATTACAACCAGAACTTTTTACAAGGGGTGGAAACAGAATATTCGCTGGCATTTATTCTGGCGGTACTGATTTCTTTTAGCGTTTGCCTGCTCTACATGGTGCGCATTTATTATCGTAGTGAATGGCTTAACCGTCGCTGGCATTTGCAGGCGCTGACCGACCCTTTAACGCTATTACCCAACTTTCGCGCGTTGGAGCAATCGCAAGAGCAAGAGGCCGGAAAGAGTTTTTGCTGCCTGCGTATTGATAATCTTGAGTTTATGAGTCGTCATTACGGTCTGGTGATGCGCGTTCATTGCATCCGCTCAATTTACCGTACACTGCTACCGTTGATGCAGGAAAACGAAAAGTTGTATCAACTACCGGGCAGTGAATTGCTGCTGGTACTGACCGGGCCGGAAACGGAAGGGCGGCTACAGCATATGGTTAATGTCCTCAATAGTCGGCAGATTCACTGGAACAACACCGGCCTGGATATGGGCTACGGCGCGGCCTGGGGGCGTTTTGATGGTAATCAGGAAACCCTGCAGCCCATGCTGGGGCAGTTAAGCTGGCTGGCGGAACAATCCTGCGTTCATCATCACGTTCTGGCGTTGGATAATCGAGAGGAGATGGCGTCCGGGCAGACTACCAAACAGGTGCTATTGCTGAACACCATTCGTAAAGCATTAGATAATGGTGATTTGCTTCTCTACGCCCAGCCCATTCGTAACAAAGAGGGACAAGGCTATGATGAGATCCTTGCTCGTCTGAAATATGACGGCGGCATTATGACGCCGGATAAATTTCTGCCACTTATCGCCCAGTTTAACCTAAGCGCGCGTTTCGATTTGCAGGTGCTGGAATCCCTGTTGAAGTGGCTGGCAACTCACCCTTGTGACAAAAAAGGACCGCGATATTCGGTAAATTTAATGCCGCTCACTCTGCTACAAAAAAATATCGCCGGACGGATTATTCGCCTGTTTAAGCGTTATCACATCTCCCCGGAGGCTGTCATTCTCGAAATCACCGAGGAGCAGGCGTTTTCTAACGCAGAAAGCAGTATGTATAACATTGAACAACTGCATAAATTTGGCTTCCGTATTGCGATTGATGACTTTGGCACTGGCTATGCCAACTACGAGCGGTTAAAACGTTTGAAGGCCGATATCATCAAGATTGATGGCGTCTTTGTGAAAGATATCGTCACGAACACGCTGGATGCGATGATTGTGCGCTCGATTACCGATCTGGCGAAAGCGAAGTCGTTAAGTGTGGTTGCAGAGTTTGTAGAGACGCAACAGCAGCAAGCGCTATTGCATAAACTTGGGGTGCAATATCTGCAAGGATATTTAATTGGTCGCCCGCAGCCATTAGTTGATTAGCAGGGATAAAAAAGCCGGGGATAAATAATCCCCGGCTTTTTTAATGGATTGCCTTACAGCACCAGTGCTGCGATTGACGCAGAAAGCACACTCACCAGCGTAGAACCATAAACCAGTTTCAGACCGAAACGAGAAACCACGTTACCTTGCTCTTCGTTCAGACCTTTAACCGCGCCCGCGATAATCCCGATAGAAGAGAAGTTAGCGAAGGATACCAGGAACACAGAGATGATGCCTTCAGCACGCGGAGAGAGCGTAGAGGCAATTTTCTGCAGATCCATCATCGCAACGAATTCGTTGGAAACCAGTTTGGTCGCCATGATGCTGCCTACTTGCAGTGCTTCACTGGAAGGAACACCCATCACCCATGCAATCGGATAGAAGATGTAGCCCAGGATGCCCTGGAAGGAGATGCTGTAGCCAAACCAGCCAGTCACGGTAGCAAACAGGGCGTTCAGTGCTGCGATCAAGGCGATAAAGCCGATTAGCATTGCTGCAACGATAATGGCTACTTTGAAGCCCGCCAGAATGTACTCACCCAGCATTTCGAAGAAGCTCTGACCTTCGTGCAGGTTGGACATCTGAATGTTTTCTTCGCTGGCATCAACACGGTACGGGTTGATCAGCGACAGTACGATAAAGGTGCTGAACATGTTCAGTACCAGCGCTGCAACCACGTATTTCGGTTCCAGCATCGTCATGTATGCGCCAACGATGGACATCGACACGGTGGACATCGCCGTGGCTGCCATAGTGTACATACGATTACGGGAGATTTTGCCGAGGATATCTTTATAGGCGATAAAGTTCTCGGACTGACCCAGAATCAGGGAGCTGACGGCGTTAAAAGATTCCAGCTTGCCCATTCCGTTGACTTTGGAAAGCAGGAAGCCAATCGCGCGGATAATCACCGGCAACACGCGAATGTGCTGGAGAATACCGATCAATGCAGAGATAAAGACGATTGGGCACAGCACTTTCAGGAAGAAGAACGCCAGGCCTTGATCATTCATGCTACCAAAGACAAAGTTAGTACCTTCGTTGGCAAACCCGAGCAGTTTTTCAAACATTTCGGAGAAGCCTTTCACGAAGCCCAGACCAACGTCAGAGTTCAGGAAGAACCACGCCAGTAACACTTCGATAACAAGCAGTTGAATTATATAACGGATACGAATTTTTTTGCGGTCGCTGCTTGCCAGCAATGCGAGAATCGCAACAACGGCTAGTGCCAGTACAAAATGAAGGACGCGGTCCATATTTGCTCCAAATATGAGGCAGGTTAAGTTTCCGTGCACATTCTATGTAACATGGTTAAGGAAAACGAGATCTGACACACACTATAATGATGTCCTGTGACAAGCTTCAAAAATAGTGAGCTGTTATACATTTCTGCTATGTTGTGTATGGAAGCTGAAAGTTATGTAAATGTGCTAATATTAAACATAATCATAACATTTAACTCATCAATCTTTTCGTAGTCATAATCCTGGCCTATCAGAGAAATCACCCTAATCCAATTAAATGAATTTGATAATCATTCTCGTTTAGCATAGCATGAAACATAGCAAAGGCTATGTTTTAGAGGCACAACAAGATGACAAACTATCGCGTTGAGAGTAGCAGTGGACGGGCGGCGCGCAAGATGAGGCTCGCATTAATGGGACCTGCGTTCATTGCAGCGATTGGTTATATCGATCCCGGTAACTTTGCGACCAATATTCAGGCGGGAGCCAGCTTCGGCTATCAACTGCTATGGGTTGTTGTCTGGGCGAACCTGATGGCGATGCTGATTCAGATTCTTTCAGCCAAACTGGGGATAGCCACCGGTAAAAATCTGGCAGAGCAAATCCGCGATCACTACCCGCGCCCCGTAGTGTGGTTCTATTGGGTTCAGGCGGAAATTATTGCGATGGCGACCGACCTGGCGGAATTTATTGGCGCAGCGATCGGTTTCAAACTGATTCTTGGTGTTTCGTTGTTGCAGGGGGCGGTGCTGACGGGTATCGCGACTTTCCTGATTTTAATGCTGCAACGTCGCGGGCAAAAACCGCTGGAGAAAGTGATTGGCGGGCTACTGCTGTTTGTTGCCGCGGCTTACATTGTCGAGCTGATTTTCTCTCAGCCTAACCTGGCGCAGTTGAGTAAAGGGATGGTGATTCCGAGTTTACCAACCTCGGAGGCGGTCTTCCTGGCGGCTGGCGTGTTAGGGGCGACGATTATGCCGCACGTGATTTATTTGCACTCTTCGCTCACTCAGCATTTACATGGTGGTTCGCGTCAACAACGTTATTCCGCCACCAAATGGGATGTGGCTATTGCCATGACTATTGCCGGTTTTGTTAATCTGGCGATGATGGCAACGGCTGCCGCCGCGTTCCATTTTTCCGGTCATACGGGGGTCGCTGATCTTGACGAAGCCTACCTGACGCTGCAACCGCTGTTAAGCAATGCTGCCGCGACGGTCTTTGGTTTAAGTCTGGTGGCGGCGGGGCTTTCGTCAACGGTGGTGGGAACATTGGCGGGGCAGGTAGTGATGCAGGGATTCATTCGCTTCCATATTCCGCTGTGGGTGCGCCGTACCGTGACCATGTTGCCATCTTTTATTGTTATTCTGATGGGGCTGGATCCGACGCGGATTCTGGTCATGAGTCAGGTGCTGCTAAGTTTTGGTATTGCCCTGGCGCTGGTGCCACTGTTGATTTTCACCAGTGACAGTAAGTTGATGGGCGATCTGGTTAACAGCAAATGGGTTAAACAAACCGGTTGGGTGATTGTAGTACTGGTGGTCGCGTTGAATATCTGGCTGCTGGTGGGAACGGCACTGGGGTTGTAGTTCAACTGGCGTCGCATGTGGTGCCACTGGCGGATGCGGCGTAAACACCTTATCCGCCCTACGTGTTTAATGGCGCGGGTTTGTGGGCCTGATAAGACGCGCCAGCGTCGCATCAGGCATCGTACTCCATTGGCGAATGTGTTTAATGACGGTGCCCATGTCCACGACCTTTTCCGCGATGATCATCACGGTCGCGCCAGCCTTCGCGGTAGCCTCGTTCATACGCTTTACGCTTATCCCAGCCACGGTGGTATCCATTATCGTGACGCCACCAGCGGTTTTTACGCCATTCGTAATTACGGTGCCAGTAATCACGGTCGCGCCAGTGACCACCGTCCCAATAATTACCGTAATGATCGCGATCGCCAATTTGTAATTTTATCGATGGCAGTAGGGTAATTTCACCTGCGTTTGCCGCAAGTGGGGTAAATACCATCAGGGCGGCCGCCAGAAACAGTGACCTGAACATTGTTATTCTCCTTCACGATCGAAGCCGTCAGCGGCCTGTTAACGCAATATTACGGGGAGGTAAAGCCCCGTTTCATCGCCATAACTCTTAAATCGTGAGGGAGAGCATTTTTTGTTAAAGCTTATCGTGGGGGGGCTGTTGCTTCGGGCGATTCACAATCATCATTGGTTTACCTGCCAGCAATAGCCACGCCGGAAGCATGACGATACAAAGCAGCGGTAGCAAAGTGGTATCAGGTACAACGACCGCCGCCATAAACAGACTTAACCAGCCATCGCGCGTCACCACCAGTACTATGCCGAGAATAGCGCAGGAAACGGTAATCGCCGCCGGGACTGCGGGAACATGTTCATGCAGCATCAACCCTAACGCTACGCCAACAAACACGGCAGGGAAGATTCGCCCACCACGAAATCCGCTGGCGGCGGCAATAACCAGGGCGGCAAGTTTAATGAGCGCCAGCAAAAAGTAATCGCTGGCGCTCAAAGCCTGATTCATCACCATTTGCTGCATCTCATCCAGTCCTTTAAACAGTGAGACAGGTCCGCCGATGACGCCCAGAATACCCAGCATAAAACCGCCAACTCCCAGCATGAGTACTGGGTTTTTAATCTGATGCATCATCGCGTGCAACCGTGGCAGACACCACACAGCAACCATCCCCGCAGCGATGGCAATCGTCGCCACAATGGCACCGCTGATGATGTCGGTCATCTGCATCTGTTCGTAATGCGCAATGGGTAGCGAAAAATGAGGATGAAAAAATAGACTTGTGGTCAGAGCACCAGTCGCCGCCGCCATTAACGGTGCAAAGAGCCGATCCCATAGCGGGACTTCATTACTGCCATTTAAGGTTTGCGAAAATATCAACGCTGCCGCAACAGGTGTACCAAACAGCGCGCCGATAGTTCCGGCTGAGGCTAAAATAGTCCACTCCATCCGGTGAACTCGTGGTAACAGACGAGTGCCAATCGCCACTGCGAGAGCGATATTAACGGTCATGATCGGATGTTCCGGCCCGAGGCTGACGCCACCAGCAAGACCGAGAATTAATGCCAGGATCAGTCCCGGTAGCGCAGAGGGGGGAACCGGTGCGCCGATCAGTGGTTCACTGGCCGGATCTGGCCCGGCATGACCCTGGCTGAAACGGATAACCAGTCCTACCGCGATCCCTGTCAGCGTTAATATTCCGATGATCCACAGCGGTGAGTCCTGAGCTAACCCCAGACTTTCCGGTAGTCGTTGCCAGAGCAAACTCTGTAATACCGAGGCGATTTTCATCACTACAATCAGAATAAGACTGGACGCAATCCCAATTGCCACCGCGGGAAGCGATAATAACAACATGGTTCTGGCTCGCGGATGGAGCATGTTCTATTCCTTATGCGGGATCAGATACTTAGTTTGCCCAGCTTGCATAAAGGCATCGCTGCAATTGGTGCTGAAACGATAAAGTAATTGTGTGACCCAGATCGATATTTACAGGGAGCCAGCCTTTCCGGCGTTGTTGTTATGCCCCCAGGTATTTACAGTGTGAGAAAGAATTCTTTTGACTTTAGCGGAGCAGTAGAAGAATGACAAAGTATGCATTAGTCGGTGATGTGGGCGGCACCAACGCACGTCTTGCCCTGTGTGATATTGCCAGTGGCGAAATCTCGCAGGCTAAAACCTATTCAGGGCTTGATTATCCCAGCCTGGAAGCGGTCATTCGCGTTTATCTCGAAGAACATAAGGTTGAGGTGAAAGACGGCTGTATTGCCATCGCTTGCCCAATCACCGGTGACTGGGTGGCAATGACCAACCACACCTGGGCATTTTCGATTGCTGAAATGAAAAAGAGCCTCGGTTTTAGCCATCTGGAAATTATCAATGATTTTACGGCGGTTTCGATGGCGATCCCGATGCTGAAAAAAGAGCACCTGATCCAGTTTGGCGGAGCAGAACCAGTAGAAGGTAAACCAATCGCGGTGTACGGTGCCGGAACAGGGCTTGGGGTTGCGCATCTGGTCCATGTAGATAAACGCTGGATCAGCCTGCCGGGTGAGGGCGGTCACGTTGATTTTGCGCCAAATAGCGAAGAAGAGGCCATTATCCTCGAAATACTGCGTGCGGAAATTGGCCATGTCTCGGCGGAGCGCGTGCTTTCTGGCCCTGGGCTGGTGAATCTGTATCGTGCGATTGTGAAAGCCGATAACCGCCTGCCGGAAAATCTCAAGCCGAAAGATATTACCGAACGTGCACTGGCCGACAGTTGCACCGATTGTCGTCGGGCATTGTCGCTGTTTTGCGTCATAATGGGACGTTTTGGCGGCAATCTGGCGCTCAATCTCGGGACATTTGGCGGTGTGTATATTGCAGGCGGTATCGTGCCGCGTTTCCTCGAGTTCTTCAAAGCTTCTGGTTTCCGCGCCGCTTTTGAAGACAAAGGCCGCTTTAAAGAATATGTCCATGATATTCCGGTTTATCTCATCGTCCATGACAATCCGGGACTTCTCGGTTCGGGCGCACATCTACGCCAGACCTTAGGCCACATCCTGTAAAACCTTCCTGTCATATCGGGAGGAATCTCTCCCGATAGTCATTTAAATCATAGAGTTAATTAGATTTTTCTTTGTGTTTCATCACAAGGCCGACCTGCGTCACACTTCCGTATAACGGGATTAATTATCCAGTAAAAGCATTATTTGTCTGGTAACAGCGATTTGTTTTGCACGTTCATAATTTCACTTGCTAACTATAACCAAGCGAGGAAATAACGATGAGTAAGAAACTGATTGCCCTGTGTGCTTGCCCGATGGGGCTGGCGCACACCTTTATGGCTGCCCAGGCGCTGGAAGAAGCGGCGGTAGAAGCAGGCTATGAAGTGAAAATTGAAACCCAGGGCGCAGATGGCATCCAGAACCGTCTTACGGCGCAAGATATCGCAGAGGCGACCATCATCATCCACTCCGTGGCGGTTACCCCGGAAGATAACGAACGTTTTGAGTCACGCGATGTTTATGAAATCACTTTGCAGGACGCAATTAAAAACGCTGCGGGCATCATCAAAGAAATCGAAGAGATGATTGCCGCTGAACAGGCGTAATTTTTTACAGGGATATTGTTATGGCCATTAAAAAACGCAGTGCAACCGTTGTGCCTGGCGCATCCGGTGCGGCAGCGGCAGTTAAGAATCCGCAGGCCTCTAAAAGCAGCTTCTGGGGTGAACTCCCGCAGCACGTGATGTCAGGGATTTCACGCATGGTGCCGACCTTAATTATGGGCGGTGTGATCCTCGCTTTCAGCCAGTTGATTGCTTATAGCTGGCTGAAAATTCCCGCTGACATTGGCATTATGGATGCGCTCAATAGTGGGAAATTTACCGGTTTCGACCTCTCGTTACTGAAATTTGCCTGGCTGTCGCAGTCGTTTGGCGGCGTGCTATTTGGCTTTGCCATTCCGATGTTCGCCGCCTTTGTGGCTAACTCCATTGGTGGCAAACTGGCGTTCCCGGCAGGGTTTATCGGCGGGTTGATGTCTACCCAGCCCACGCAACTGCTGAATTTTGACCCCAGCACCATGCAGTGGGCGACCTCTTCGCCCGTGCCGTCCACCTTCATTGGCGCGCTGATTATTTCTATTGTCGCGGGTTACCTCGTGAAATGGATGAACCAGAAAATCCAGATGCCGGATTTCCTGTTAGCGTTCAAAACCACTTTTTTATTACCAATTCTTTCCGCCATTTTTGTCATGCTGGCGATGTATTACGTGATCACGCCGTTTGGTGGCTGGATCAACGGTGGCATTCGCGCCATGTTGACGGCAGCAGGTGAAAAAGGCGCGCTGATGTACGCAATGGGAATTGCCGCAGCAACGGCAATTGACCTGGGGGGGCCAATCAACAAAGCGGCAGGTTTCGTTGCCTTCAGCTTTACGACAGACCACGTACTACCCGTCACCGCGCGTTCTATCGCTATTGTTATTCCGCCGATTGGTCTGGGCCTGGCGACCATTATCGACCGTCGTTTAACCGGCAAACGCCTGTTCAACGCCCAGCTTTATCCACAGGGCAAAACCGCCATGTTCCTTGCGTTTATGGGTATCAGTGAAGGTGCTATTCCGTTCGCGCTGGAAAGTCCCATCACCGCCATTCCGTCCTATATGGTAGGTGCGATTGTTGGTTCCACCGCCGCTGTCTGGCTGGGTGCAGTGCAGTGGTTCCCGGAATCTGCTATCTGGGCATGGCCGCTGGTTACTAACCTCGGCGTCTATATGGCGGGGATCGCGTTGGGGGCAATCATCACTGCGCTGATGGTGGTGTTCCTGCGTCTGATGATGTTCCGCAAAGGCAAATTGTTAATCGATAGCCTGTAAGAAGGACAATCCTGATGATATTACTCGCTTCGCTGCGCGACTGGCTTGCGGAACAACAGCTTGATGCGGTGCTTCTCTCTTCACGGCAGAACAAGCAGCCACATCTGGGACTCTCCACCGGATCAGGCTATGTGGTGATTAGCCGTGAGAGCGCGCACATTCTGGTGGACTCACGCTATTACGCGGATGTGGAAGCCCGTGCGCAAGGCTACCAGCTACATTTACTCGATGCGGCGCAGACGCTTGCAACCATCGTCAATCAGCTCATTGCCGATGAGCAACTGCAAACGCTTGGTTTTGAAGGCCAGCAGGTGAGTTGGGAAAGCGCACATCGCTGGCAGACTGAACTCAATGCAACGTTGGTCAGCGCCACGCCGGACGTACTGCGGCAAATCAAAATGCCGGAGGAGGTAGAGAAAATCCGCCTCGCCTGTGGGATTGCCGATCGCGGTGCGCAACATATCCGCCGGTTTATACAGGCGGGGATGAGCGAGCGTGAGATAGCCGCTGAACTGGAGTGGTTTATGCGCCAGCAGGGCGCGGAAAAAGCCTCTTTTGACACCATTGTCGCCAGTGGCTGGCGTGGGGCGCTACCGCACGGCAAGGCCAGCGACAAGATTGTTGCCGCGGGCGAGTTTGTCACTCTCGATTTCGGTGCGCTGTATCAGGGCTACTGTTCTGATATGACGCGCACCTTTCTGGTGAATGGCGAAGGGGTGAGCGCCGAATCTCACCCGCTGTTTAACGTGTATCAGATTGTCCTGCAGGCGCAACTGGCTGCAATCTCTGCGATTCGCCCCGGTGTGCGTTGTCAGCAGGTTGACGACGCCGCGCGTCGGGTGATTACCGAGGCTGGTTATGGCGAGTATTTCGGTCATAACACCGGTCACGCCATCGGTATTGAAGTGCATGAAGATCCGCGCTTTTCACCGCGGGACAGCACGATGCTCCTGCCAGGTATGTTACTGACCGTGGAGCCGGGGATTTATTTGCCAGGGCAAGGGGGCGTGCGCATCGAAGATGTCGTGCTGGTTACCCCGCAAGGCGCAGAAGTGCTGTACGCCATGCCGAAAACAGTGTTGCTCACGGGAGAGGCATAATGGATTTATCGCTATTAAAAGCGTTGAGCGAGGCAGATGCGATCGCCTCCTCGGAACAGGAAGTGCGGCAGATCCTGCTGGAGGAAGCGGATCGCCTGCAAAAAAAGGTCCGTTTTGATGGTCTGGGATCGGTGCTGATCCGCCTCAATGAATCGACAGGTCCGAAGGTGATGATCTGCGCGCATATGGACGAAGTGGGATTTATGGTACGCAGCATCTCCTGTGAGGGTGCTATCGACGTGCTGCCGGTTGGTAATGTGCGCATGGCCGCCCGCCAGCTTCAGCCGGTGCGGATCACCACCCGTGAAGAATGCAAAATTCCAGGCCTGCTCGATGGCGAAAGGCAGGGAAATGACGTTAGCGCAATGCGCGTGGACATTGGCGCACGTTCTTATGACGAAGTCATGCAGGCGGGAGTTCGTCCGGGCGATCGCGTCACCTTCGATACCACTTTTCAGGTTCTCCCTCACCAGCGGGTAATGGGCAAAGCCTTTGATGACCGCCTCGGTTGCTACCTGCTGGTGACTTTACTGCGCGAGCTGCACGACGCCGAACTCCCTGTGGAAGTCTGGCTGGTGGCCAGTTCCAGCGAAGAGGTTGGCTTACGCGGCGGGCAAACCGCCACCCGCGCAGTGTCGCCGGACGTCGCCATTGTGCTGGATACCGCCTGCTGGGCGAAAAACTTTGATTATGGCGCGGCTAACCATCGCCAGATTGGTAACGGCCCGATGCTGGTGTTAAGTGATAAATCGCTGATTGTGCCGCCAAAATTCATCGCGTGGATTGAAAGCGTGGCGGCAGAAATTGGTGTGCCGTTGCAGGCGGATATGCTCAGCAACGGCGGCACGGACGGTGGAGCGATTCACTTAACCGGCACAGGCATACCCACAGTGGTGATGGGCCCTGCCACCCGCCACGGCCATTGTGCCGCGTCGATTGCCGATTGCCGCGACATTTTGCAAATGCAGCAACTTTTATCTGCACTTATTCAACGTATTACGCGTGAGACCGTTGTTCAACTGACGGATTTCAGATGATCTCCTGATTAACCCGGAGCGGTTATGTTAACGATTCAATTTCTTTGCCCTTTGCCTAACGGTCTTCATGCTCGCCCGGCGTGGGAACTTAAAGAACAGTGCAGCCAGTGGCAAAGTGCAGTGACCTTCATCAACCATCGCCAGAATGCGAAGGCCGATGCAAAAAGCTCGCTGGCACTGATTGGCACCGGAACCTTATTTAATGACAGTTGCAGCCTGAACATTAGCGGCAGCGATGAAGAGCAGGCGCGGCGCGTGCTGGAAGAATATATCCAGGTGCGCTTTATCGACAGCGACAGCGTCCAGCCGACGCAGGCAGAGCTGATGGCACATCCGTTACCGCGTTCATTAAGCCGCCTGAATCCAGATTTGTTGTATGGAAATGTGCTGGCGAGCGGTATCGGCGTTGGTACACTGACCTTATTACAGAGCGATAATCTCGACAGTTATCGCGCGATCCCCGCCTGTGCACAAGATTCCACCCGACTGGAACACAGCCTGGCAACGCTTGCCGAGCAACTGAACCAGCAACTGCGTGAGCGTGACGGCGAAAGCAAAACTATTCTCAGCGCCCATTTGTCACTGATTCAGGATGACGAGTTTTCAGGCAATATCCGTCGGCTGATGGCTGAACAGCATCAGGGGCTGGGCGCGGCGATCATCAGTAATATGGAACAGGTTTGCGACAAACTTTCTGCCTCTGCCAGCGATTACCTGCGTGAGCGGGTCAGCGATATCCGCGATATCAGCGAACAGTTGTTGCATATCACCTGGCCGGAGCTGAAGCCACGCAATAATCTGGTGCTTGAAAAACCGACCATTCTGGTTGCTGAGGATTTAACGCCAAGCCAGTTTTTGAGCCTTGATCTAAAAAATCTCGCGGGCATGATTCTGGAGAAAACCGGGCGCACCTCGCATACCCTGATTCTGGCACGTGCTTCGATGATCCCCGTTCTTAGCGGCCTGCCGCTGGATGCGATAGCACGCTATGCCGGACAACCGGCGGTGCTTGATGCCCAGTGCGGCGTGCTGGCGATTAATCCTGATGATGCGGTGAGTGGTTATTACCAGGTGGCACAGACGCTGGCGGATAAACGTCAGCAGCAACAAGCACTTGCCGCTGCGCAACAGGCGTACTCCCGCGATCACAAGCGTATTGATATTGCTGCGAATATTGGCACTGCTCTGGAAGCACCAGGCGCGTTTGCTAACGGCGCGGAAGGCGTCGGGCTGTTCCGTACCGAAATGCTGTATATGGATCGCGATAGTGCGCCGGACGAGCAGGAACAGTTTGAAGCCTACCAGCAGGTGTTACTGGCAGCGGGCGAAAAGCCGATTATCTTCCGTACGATGGACATCGGCGGCGATAAAAGCATTCCTTACCTCAACATTCCCCAGGAAGAGAACCCGTTCCTCGGCTATCGTGCGGTACGTATTTACCCGGAATTTGCTGGTCTGTTCCGCACTCAACTGCGGGCTATTTTGCGTGCTGCCAGTTTTGGCAACGCTCAGTTGATGATCCCAATGGTGCACAGCCTCGATCAGATCTTATGGGTAAAGAGTGAGATCCAGAAGGCAATCGTTGAGCTTAAACGCGATGGCCTGCGCCATGCAGAATCGATCCCGCTTGGGATCATGGTGGAAGTGCCGTCGGTGTGTTACATCATCGACCACTTCTGTGATGAGGTCGATTTCTTCAGTATCGGCTCCAACGATATGACCCAGTATTTGTATGCGGTCGATCGTAATAATCCGCGCGTATCGCCGCTGTATAACCCGATTACGCCATCGTTCCTGCGCATGTTGCGGCAGATCATTACCACTGCGCATCAGCGGGGCAAATGGGTGGGAATTTGCGGGGAGCTGGGTGGCGAAAGCCGCTATCTGCCGCTACTGCTTGGGCTGGGTCTGGATGAGTTAAGTATGAGTAGCCCACGCATTCCGGCGGTGAAAAACCAGCTTCGGCAACTGGATAGCGAGGCGTGTCAGGAACTGGCGCGTCAGGCGTGCGAGTGCCGCAGCGCGCAGGAAATTGAAGCGTTACTCACTGCGTTTACACCGCAAGAAGACGTTCGTCCGCTGCTGGCGCTGGAGAATATCTTCGTTGATCAGACTTTTAGCAATAAAGAGCAGGCTATTCAGTTCCTGTGCGGCAACCTTGGCGTTAACGGGCATACTGAGCATCCGTTCGAGCTGGAAGAAGATGTCTGGCAGCGTGAGGAGATTGTCACCACTGGCGTTGGTTTTGGCGTGGCGATCCCGCACACCAAATCTCAGTGGATCCGCCATTCCAGTATCAGTATTGCCCGCCTGGTGAAACCTGTCGACTGGCAGTCAGAGATGGGCGATGTCGAACTGGTGATCATGTTGACGCTGGGCGCTAGCGAAGGAATGAACCATGTGAAAGTCTTTTCGCAACTGGCGCGCAAACTGGTGAATAAAAACTTCCGCCAATCGCTGTTTGCCGCCAAAGATGCTCAAAGTATTCTGACACTGCTCGAAACAGAGCTAACTTTTTAAATTTAGCCCTGAAAACGGGCGCTGTACTCTCCTGGCGTCAGACCAAACTGACGCCGGAAGACGCGACAAAAATAGTCGCTATCCGGAAAGCCGCAGCGTTGTGCTACTTCATGAATTGACAGGTGGTATTTCTGCAAAATCATCCTCGCCTTTGCCATCCGCACCCAACGCACATACTCGATAAATCGCATCGTCCCATGCAGCGCAAACAGTTTTGACAGGTGATTTGGCGTGATATTAAAAAACTGCGCCACATTCTCGCGGGTGAGCGGCTGGGCATAATTATCCTGAACCCAGTTACAAATGCTGTGATAGAGAAAATCGCCGCGCGGCTGCGAATGACCCGGCGGCATATTTACCACGTTGCGGCAAAGATGCAGCAAACTGAGTACCAACGGTTGAATGATATTCTGCTCCAGCGGCGAACGGCTGAGATGGGTGAGGGCGGTGAGTATTGCTTCACCTTCACCGCGTTGCAGGCTGGGAAGCTGGAGCTGGCGAACCGGATGTAACAGTGTGGTGGTGCGGCTATCGTAAAACGACAACCCCAGCCATGTTGGTGCAAACACCAGGCTTAACAACATAACAGGTTTGTTGTTGACCGGTAAATTAGCCGCGCGCGCCGGAATAAACAGTATTTCCCCTTCCACCATGCGTTGCTGTTTTGCTGCCAGTTGATTGCCGTATTCGCCGCGCAGCACAATATCCAGCCGGGGGAAATCAATACATAAACTGCCCACCGGCAACGAGGCGGGCTGGCTGGCAAACCAGACGCGCCCCAGTCGCTGTGGGTTAAGCACCAGGCCGCTGAACAGATCTGCGAAAAATTGTTGATCGGCGGGCAAGCCTGTTGCTTTCATGGATATCCCCGATTTATAGATGCATTAATTGTCTGAATTCTTTAACTTTGCTGCGGCTGACAGGCACTTCAAAATCCAGATCTTTCAGTCGCAGAATGTAGGTGTTATTAAACCACGGTTCGATTTCGCGGATTTTGTTCAGATTGACACAAAATGAGCGATGGCAGCGGAAAAAATGCGACGGCGGCAATTTGCTGCAAAACTCGGTGATGTTCATCGGCATCACGTAGGATTCACGCCGCGTATAGACAAAGGTCATTTTTTCGTGCGCTTCGGCGTAATAGATATCATTAATTGGCGTGACGATAATTCGCTCATCTTTCACCAGATTAATGGTGTCATTCTCCCGCGTTACTGTTACCGCAGGCGTACTGCTGGTTTGCTGTTGCTGCCAGGCCGCTTCCAGTTTTTGTAGCATCCCGGTGATGCGTGATTCCTGATACGGTTTGAGAATGTAGTCAAACGCCTCCAGTTCAAACGCTTCTACCGCATGTTCTTTCCACGCGGTGATAAACACAATAAACGGTTTATGGGCGAACTGGCTGATGTTTTGCGCCAGCAGCACGCCATCCAGCGACGGAATATTGATATCCAGAAAAATGGCGTCGACGCGGTTATGTTGCAAAAACTTCAACACGTCCAGACCGTCGTCAAAGGTGCCGACAATCTCCATCTGGCTATGCTCTTTAATTAGCCAGCTCAGTTCCTGTTGCGCCAGGAATTCGTCTTCAACAATGATGACTTTCACAATATCACTCCGGCTCAAAGCAATAACGTAGCCTGTGAGGCGACAGGGGTGCGTTGGTTAGGAATGTAAAACGCAATTTCCGTTCCGGGTTCCAGACGGCGGATATGCAGCCCCTCGCCATACAATAACTTCACGCGATGATGCACATTCAACAGGCCTATTTTATTACCTGGCATTTCGTTCGCTTCGACTCGTTCAATCACTTGTGGATCGATGCCGTGCCCGGTATCTCTGACCGCAATGCGGACCCGATTACCGCACTCTGCGACGCTAATAGTTACAACACCTTTTCCTTTACAGGGTTGAATGCCGTGGACAATGGCGTTCTCCACCAACGGCTGAATCAGCAGGCTGGGAATACAGCAATTCACCTCTTCATCAATATCATAGATAACCGTCAGCTTGTCACCAAAGCGGGCCTGCTCAATGGCGATATAGTCTTTGATTTGATATAGCTCTTTTTTAATATCGATTTGCTCATCGTCTTTTAATTCAATGTTATAGCGCAGATAACGCGACAGATTAAAGATCAACTGGCGAGCGGTATCTGGATTCAGACGAATCGATGAGGAGATTGCGTTCAGTGCGTTAAACAGGAAATGGGGATTAATTTTACTTTGCAGGGCGCGAAGCTCTGCCTTATTTGCCATTTCACGTAACTGCTCGGCACGGGAAACCTCCAGTTGGGTGGAGATAATTTGCGACAGTCCTACCGCCATCTCCTGTAATGAGGACGTAATCTGGTGCGCGTGGCAGTAGTAAATTTTCAGCGTTCCGGTCACAACGCCTTTCTCCCACAATGGGATCACCAGCATCGAGTGGATTTCCGGTGTGCGGTGGGCTTCATCATTGTTTTTAATGATGATTTTCCCATAATTCATCGCCTGACGCGTCGTTGGGCTAATGAAGTCATCGCCATTCTGGTAGTTATGCTCGCCCACACCGACATAGGCCAGTACATGCTCGGTATTGGTAATCGCCACCGCGTCGGCGTGAATATCGTCACGGATAATTTCACAGACTTTACGTAACGATTCGCTATTCACGTGACGAAACAGCGGCAGGGTTTTATTGGCAATATCCAGCGCCAGCTTGGCCTGCCGCGCAGCGCTGGCCTCTTTTTCGCCTTCAACGCTTTGCACCAGCAGTACAATAAAGCCGATACAGACACTGCCGAGGATCATCGGAATCCCGATTTTGGAGACGATATCCAGCCCCAGCTCGGTGGTTGGTGCCCAGACAATCACCAGAATCATGGTTAGTGTTTCGCAGAGCATACCGCCCAGAATACCGACGCGCCAACGCTGCGCTTTGGGGATTTTCAGGTTAATCCAGCCAGAAATACAGCCCGCCAGAATACTGGTGATAAAGCAGGGGATCGCCGTCACGCCTCCAATATCAATAAGATAGCGGTGAATCCCGGCTATTACGCCGGTAATGATGCCCACCCACGGGCCAAATAAAATCCCGCCTGACATTACCGCAATAATACGCACGTTAACCAGCGAGCCTTCCACCGGCACGCCGGACCAGGTGCTGAACAGGGCGAACAACGAGAAAATGGCGGTAACGGCAAGCAACTCTTTTGGTGAGTGCGCCGACTTGTGTAACAACTCGCGAAACAGGCGGATACGAATAAGGAAGAACAGGCAGATAAGCATTAACGCTGCCCGATCGAAGACCGCCAGCAGCATGTTGAATATTTCGTGCACGGGTAACTCTGGATAAGGATTAAACCTCTATGATAGGTAACCTGAGGGCTGATGACCAGCAGACCATTTTTGAGGAAAAACCACAAATTTAAAAGGGGATTGTCAGGTAAATGGTGCATTGGCAATACATATCTTGATAATGCACATCAGGTTGGTAAATTTATTGAAATTATAATGTTAATTAATGTGGCGGTGTTTTCTTGGGAAAAGGTGAGAATTTCCTGTTTTATTACTGATGTTCCTCTTTTATGGCAGCAAAAATTTTTTTGCTAAAACGCTCGACAGACAGATTTTATTCAGGCTATTTTCAAAACAGCCACCTATCGTGGTAGCGTCGCTCGGACGGTCCGGGCGCTCACGTTAATCTGAGGAAATTATGGCTGACACTCGCCCTGAACGTCGCTTTACGCGTATTGATCGTCTCCCGCCTTACGTTTTTAACATTACCGCTGAACTGAAAATGGCTGCGCGTCGGCGCGGCGAAGATATTATCGATTTCAGTATGGGTAACCCTGACGGCGCAACTCCGCCGCATATTGTTGAAAAGTTATGCACTGTAGCACAGCGCCCGGATACGCACGGTTACTCCACTTCACGCGGCATTCCACGGTTACGTCGCGCCATTTCTCGCTGGTATCAGGATCGTTACGACGTTGAAATCGACCCGGAATCAGAAGCCATCGTCACCATTGGCTCGAAAGAGGGGCTGGCGCACCTGATGCTGGCGACGCTGGATCACGGTGACACGGTGCTGGTGCCTAATCCCAGCTACCCGATTCATATCTACGGTGCGGTGATTGCCGGGGCGCAGGTACGTTCAGTACCGCTGGTGGAGGGTGTTGATTTTTTCAATGAACTGGAACGTGCTATTCGCGAGAGTTATCCGAAACCGAAGATGATGATCCTCGGCTTCCCGTCGAACCCAACCGCGCAATGCGTGGAACTGGAGTTCTTCGAAAAGGTTGTTGCGCTGGCGAAACGCTACGATGTGCTGGTGGTTCATGACCTGGCTTATGCCGATATCGTCTACGATGGCTGGAAAGCGCCGTCAATTATGCAGGTTCCGGGCGCACGCGACGTAGCGGTCGAGTTCTTTACGCTGTCGAAAAGTTACAACATGGCAGGCTGGCGTATCGGCTTTATGGTTGGCAACAAAACGCTGGTCAGCGCGTTGGCACGCATCAAAAGCTATCACGATTACGGCACCTTTACACCGTTGCAGGTGGCGGCTATTGCGGCGCTGGAAGGCGATCAGCAGTGTGTGCGCGACATTGCCGAACAGTATAAGCGCCGTCGCGATGTGCTGGTAAAAGGGCTGCATGAAGCGGGCTGGATGGTCGAAATACCGAAAGCCTCAATGTATGTTTGGGCAAAAATCCCGGAACCATATGCAGCGATGGGCTCTCTGGAATTTGCCAAAAAGCTGCTCAATGAAGCGAAGGTTTGCGTCTCGCCGGGTATCGGTTTTGGTGACTACGGTGACACCCATGTACGCTTTGCGTTAATTGAAAACCGTGACCGCATTCGTCAGGCTGTCAGAGGCATCAAAGCAATGTTCCGCGCTGATGGCTTACTGCCAGCCAGCAGTAAACATATTCACGAAAACGGCGAATAAATGTATTCTCAGAAAAGCAAACAGGAGCCAGACGGCTCCTGTTTTTCATTGCACAGTTTGCTTTTAGATCATCAGGGCAAAAGTACCGGCCCAAACGATGACCATAAAAGAAATGCCCATAAAGAAATATTTCACTTTACATCTCTCCGCGTAATTACTGTTACGCCTGAATGACTTCACTACATCTGGTACAGTGAGTTGACACCGGGCAAAACGACCTTAAAAGTCCTCAGCTTTGCCGTGGGCATCATCCCAGAATTCTGAGCTGATTTGCTCGAGACGGCGCTAATGTACGCCTAAAACTAAATTGAAACAAGTGGCATTTTCTTATTTACTTTTAGTAACTTACGAGTGTCTCATATCGACGACAGTTTAATTTCTGCCAGTAATAATTCACGATTTAGCGAAGGGAAAAGCCTTAAGAAAAAAGCCATAAAAACCATTGAGTTATTGTGGCTAATTTGAAGAGGGAAAGAGAACGGGTCGTTTGTTAAACGTATAACGACGCTTCACCCACCGGACGTGTTTTGAAGCGGCGGTGGATCCAGAGATATTGCTCCGGTGCACGCATAATCTCTTTCTCAATAACCTTGTTCATATAAGCGGCAGCCTGACATTCATCAGTCGGGTAACCTTCCATTTCTGGGGTGATATACAAACGGTATCCGCTGTAATCGGCTTTTCGAACCATTGTCACAGTCAACATGGCGGAACCTGAAAGGCGAGACAATACGTAGGTGCCATTGGTTGTTGCGACATTTTCTACCGCAAAGAACGGGGCGAAGGAGCTACCCTTACGACCATAATCCTGGTCGGGGGCAAACCATACGGCTTCACCTTTTTTCAAAGCGCCGACAATACCGCGCAGATTATTTCTGCCGATCATCGCTTTGTTAGAGCGCATGCGACCACGAGTCTGCACCCATTCCATCAACTGGTTATTATGCGGACGATAAGTTGCCATCATTGGCTGGCAAAGTCCCATTACGCGGCCACCCAGTTCCAGCGACATAAAATGTACGCCGACGACCATTACGCCACGATTTTGCATTTGTGCGCGTTGCAGGTTATCCAGGCCTTCGACATCAAACCACTTACGCACGCGACGATCGGGCCAGAACCACGCCATTCCGGTTTCAACCAGCGCCATACCAAGCGAGCGAAAGTTTTCGGCAATGATCTTCTCGCGTTCTTCAGAAGAATGCTGCGGGAAACAAAGTTCAAGGTTTTTACGCGCGATGGATTCGCGACGTTTCAGAAATGGTCTGGCCATCGTGCCGATACGTGTGCCAAGAAAGCACAGAACAGGATAAGGAAGTTGTACCCAAAGCCAGAGTACGCCAAGACCAAACCACGTGAGCCAGTAGCGAGGATGGAGAAACTCGCGGGAAAATTTGCGTTGTGGAAACATAGTTACCTTCTGTAGATACTAATTGTTGTATCGCAGAAGATTCCATGTCGACAGCGGTACACTCAATATATTAGGCCATCATGTACGACAATGGTTCCTGTAAAGAGTGTAAAGACTAGCCAGGACAAAACCACGAGGAGCATGAATGCGGTACTTCTACTGTAACACTGGCAGATCGTTTTCAGCCACTTTTTATTAATCATGCTGAATAAATATTTTTCCACCTGACAAAGAACCGTTTGTAACACCTTGTTTTAACTCCACCGCTGGTCGGGCAAGAGAAGGATGTTGATAAATTGTTGCATAAATTGCAAGTATATAAGGATTGTCTTACTATAAAAGTAACTGAAGTTACAGGTTTTTTAGCACGGCAGGAGGTTGAGCTATGATTTATTTATGGATGTTTCTCGCGCTTTGCATTGTCTGTGTTAGTGGGTATATCGGTCAGGTACTGAATATAGCATCTGCCGTTTCTTCTTTTTTTGGCATGGTGATCCTTGCCGCACTCATTTATTACTTCACTATGTGGTTAACTGGCGGTAATGAGCTGGCAACGGGAATATTTATGTTTCTTGCCCCGGCTTGTGGCTTGATGATCCGCTTTATGGTGGGGTATGGAAGGCGGTAATGAGGGGGGGGAAATTTTAATGGCAGGTATTCAGAGCACCAACTGAAGAGGTTGTTCACCTGTGACTATCCATTTCGTGAATATATAATGCCATTTTAGAGCAATCGGCTGGACATGATCGTTATTGTTGAGTTAGTGGCCGTTTTTACGTCATTTCCGATAAAAGGTCTTTGCATAGAATTGTGTACAAACACGAAAAAAGAGAGTGTTAGAAATTCTGGGGCATTTCAGTAAATTGCATTCAGAAAGGAATGACGTATGTACCGGCCCTTCGATTTTGATAAAACCCTTAGGTGCTTCAGTCCGGATCTAACGGATGAAGACGGCATTTTAGACCATTTAATCGAACAGTTAACCTCAGCTGCATTGACTGCGGAATTTGGCTCTCGTCTGGTTCAGTAGTTGGAAGCCAGGTCTGAAAACGGTTCCAGTAAAAAGATTATTAAAGCCACAACAGGCAGTTTCGAATGGACTACGTCACGCGACTCTAATCACTCGGTTCTCCCAATTAGTGAAAAGGCGCCAGATAACGTTCCCCGATAAGCTCGAACGGATTATCATTCTCTTGTTGTGCTTTGGGGACGCTGCAGGATCTCTGCAGTGGGATTGAAGATTTATGCTTTAAGCGTGCCCGCTATGACCATCATCGCCATGACAAATAAGGTCATTTCTGAGTTAAACCAGTGGCAACAACGTCCACTGGAAAAGTTCTATCGTCTGTCTGGATGCCATTCAATATAAAATACAGGAAGATGACCGTTATCAGGACAAAGCAGTTAAGACGATACAAGAGCTGAATCTGGAAAGTAAAAAGAAGTTCTGAGTCTGTATCGGCTTAAAAAAGAATCGCTAGTTTCTGGTCATTTGTATTAAGTGACTAGCAAAATTAAAGCCCCTACTTCGGGGCATAAATCATGCAATACTTTAGTGGCAGTGAATTTCGCTAATTAAGTTTGTTGGGACAATCATAACCCAGTTTGCTGGTTTGATTTGTATGGCTGAATTTGCGTTATCAATTTTTTCAGCGTGACATATTGAATAATAAAAATGATCATTTAAAAAAATGTTTTTCTTCGCCATTTCACTTTCTGATATTATGTCTGCATTCACAATATAAATACACAATAACACACCGGAAATAAAATAAGATAAATAACTGATTGGCTTTGAGAAATTACATTGAGATAAACATGCTATGAACAATAAGATAGAGAGAAAGTTTGTTCCTACAAAATATCTATCGGGAAATGTAGTTTGATAGTTATTCAGGAGATCGCTAAGGCCGATTCTACCAAAAACAGTCGTAACAAGACAGATAAAAAGTGCGATCGCTAAAGTAAGTAAATGTTTTTTTATTGTTATATCTTTAGTTTTGAAAATAATTGTTGTACAAAAGATAATATATACAAATGATAGGATTATCGATATTGAATCATTTAACTTTTCGTACCACGGAAATATAAATGGATAAAGGAGTAGTCGAGCCGTTACCATTTCAATAATATTATTAGGATTATAGCCATAGTCACCAAGTCCACCAGAATCATTGAGTCGAGGAAGTATAAATAAAGCTAATATGACCATGGATATAGCTAAAGGTAGCATATCCTTAATTAAAATACATTTATTTTTAACATTCAATAAATTGAAGGAATAATAAACCCCTACAATTATAAATACGACTGGGTTTGTTGCGGCAGTTAACCAGATCATTATGTCAATAATAATTTTAGCAATTTTTTTATTGACGTACTCTCTCTGTATAATAAGAGCACTCGCTATAGCTGGCATATAAAAACCAATTTGTAGCAAATGACCGATGTTTTCAGATTGAGAATGACCTAAAGGCAATAAGAGAGCTATGAAATATGCTAAAATAGAAAATAATGGATTGGATATTTTAATGATTAAATGAAAAGCCATAACGGCCATTAGACTATAGAAAAAATACGATACTATAGCTAGGGATTGCGGAAGAAGTAATAATGGACTCCCGCTTATAATACTGCTGATTGATGTTGATACAAACAAAAAGAAAATATTAAAGAATACAAAATAATCTTCTCTGGCATTAATGAAGGTTTCTAGCCAACCATGATTCAATGCATTAGCAACCCAGACACCATCTTCCGCATAAAGCCAGGGATTGATGATTGGAGTCGTATAACGCATAGCCAAAACTATCATGCCAAATATTATTAAAATAATATAACTGCTGATGTTTATATTTTTCATTTTCCTTTTCCTTGATTATAAAATCCAAAACACGCTTTAAATAAGACAATCAATACGGAAAAGTTTCCTTTGATTCCATTTATTTTTGTAGGTATTTCACCTTTAGGATAACGACGAATGGTCGGAATTTCTAAGCAACGATAACCAAGTTGTGGGACTCGGTATGAAAGATATGCCAGTAGTTCATAAGATGAGAAAATATCACGGAACGGTGCAACACGCTCGTCAAGCAGCATTTTACTACTATAACCCCTAAATCCTTGAGTAGTATCTGTCCATTTAAATCCTGAAAAGAAACTAAGCATAGGCGCATGGATAAAGCGTATTGCAATATCTCGGGTGAGAGGAGTATTTTCTGCTACACCACCATTAAGGAAACGAGACGCCTGAACGAAATGTACACCATTTTTTAGAGCTGTGATAAATTGTGGAATAGCCACAGGATCATCTTTGTCATTTCCATCAATAGTCACAATGCCTTCATAACCTTGCTCAAGAGCAAAAGCATAGGCACATCTTAGCTGTGCGCTTAGCTTACCTGGTGCTTTTTTCAGTATTAGACCACGAACGCCTTTTTCCTGTAGGATATTGGGATTCAGAGAACCATCGGTGCTGCCACCATCAACAATAATTATATCTGCATAAGTTGATACATTTATGGCAGCCATTCTTGCTAATAGGTTATGTATGCGAATGCCCTCGTTAATTACGGGGATAACGACACAATAATTGTGTTTTTTACCAAGCCACATTTGGTTTTCGTAGGCAGGGACTTGCCATTTGGCGCGAAGTGTTTGAGATATGAATTCAGTCATAATGTTTACTTAACTTTAAGGGTAATAAGGGCGACACCACTCATCACCAACAGAATTCCAGTAATGGTAGACCAGTAAACTGGTTCGCGGAAAATAACGACAGAGAATAATGCGACACAGGCAATTGCACCAGAGGTCAGTATTGGGTGTGCTACATTCAAAGGTAAAAATGCCAGTGTAACAGCATATAACAAAAAGGCAATTCCATATAGAAATATCCCTAACCATAATGGCCAATTTGCAAGCGCGGCAAGAGGTTCAGTCAGACTTGGAAGCCTTCTGGGAGGGGTTATTGCTAATTTTATCAGAACACTGGCCGAGGCATTAGAAAATATGCCAAGAATCAAAATGAGCCACTTCATTCTATTCCCTCTTTCTACTGACGATAATGAGAAATTGCGAAATCAAGAGCATCCTCAATAGAGGAAAGCGAATGTTTATTTTGGGGATCGAGCATTTCAATTGTTGCAATAGAGTTCGGTAATGCGTGATAGAGAGCATTAGCAATATGCGTATGGTTCGCACCGCTACAGCCTAAAGGAGCCAGATCTGGTTCACTGAGATGAATGTGACCTATGATATCAGCGTCTTGCTGAAGGATATCATTAATATTTTCTTTGTTAATTATGATGGCACCAGTATCCAGCTGCATTTTAATTGCAGGGTGATTTACTTGCCGAACAACAAAAGCAGTTTCAGCACTGTCAATCATAAAATTTGCCCCGTAACAGACTGGGTTTGGTTCAAGGCAAAAATAAACGCCTTCTTGCTGTGCAATATCACCAAGATGATTAAAGAAATTTATTGCAATTTCAAGAGTAATACTATCAGACAATCCCTTTCGGTCGCGGTTTTTAGGTGATCCAAACACTAATGCTGGAATTCCTAAACCGGCAGCAATACGACTGATAGCCTGTAAGTGAACCAACATTTTTTTTTGTACTTCGTTGGTTGAAAAAATATTTAACCCTTGAGTTCCAAATAATAGTGATTGCATGCCAACTAATGAAATTCCATTATCATGCCAGTAATTACGAACGGCAAATATTTCGCGTTCACTTGCGTCTAACGGATTGGGGAAGTATTTTCCAGGGACAATATCTATTGCATCAATCTGTCTGGAGTGTAGTAAGTGACAGATGGAATCATCATTAGTTATATTCCAGGCCATACCTGAGAGTGAAAGTCTCATTTTAATTACTGCCTATTTCAGATTGTGCATAAGCGCGTATTGCCATCAATGATTCACGACGGTTATACTGATAGTCATGATCGTTAGTAAATAGGTGACTATGGCAACTTTTCATATCGTAATATCCAGGTTTATCCTGAATGTGATTGCAAAACTCGAAGCCAAAGCTATGTTGTGCTATATCAGCGACGCTTATTGGTGCCGCAGTCAAATGTACCAGTGATAATTTATGTTGTAGCGCAATATTAATGTCATACCACAAGTTAATCATCGGGTAAAATTGAAAAACACTACGACTTTCAATTTGTAAAATATTATTTTTATGCAAAAAATCATAGACAATGTTTTTTTTGAGACCTGGCCCAACGAGGCCTGGTAATCGTACAATTAGATTGTCAGGAAATTGTTTGCTAACAAATTGTTCTAAATAATATCTGTGTGCACCGTAAGCATGTAATCCTTCTGTTTCGATTGATGTGGTCTCATCAACATTAACTGGATCTTTAAAGACATCTACAGTACTAATCAAAATAAATTTTTGACAAGATATGGTTTTTAATTTTTCAATTAGGTTATTGATTTTTTTTATGTCGTCGGCAGGGTCTTTATTTGCAAGCCATTTTTGTGCAGGGGCAGCGGCACAAACTACCGTGTCAAATGTTTTTCCAACAATTTCGTCGATGTTGGTTGAGCGATATAGTGCATCGAAACGACGTTGTTTTAATAAAGTTGTACCGACAAAACCGGAATATCCAATCAATGCGTCCATTCTTCCCCCATAGTCTGTGGTGTTAAACCATCACGACCAGTTTGTACATAATTAGACTCTAGTGGCAGAGAAGTGTGCATAACATTAAACCTATCGGTATTAACCATGACTTCACTTGTTCGTTCATAAACCACTGCATACTCTGCCTGTGAGTTGCTTTCATCCAGCAGGCGCCCCAAATACTCGCCAAAAAAAGCCATCATGACGAACTGAATTATAAATAATGAAGTTACAACTAATATAGTCGTTGTCCAGCCCTCAACAATAAGCCCACTGAACAGATGGATCAACACGCTATAACAAGCAAATAGAAAACCCGCAAGACTTCCGCCGAAACCTAGAATAGACATCCAACGTAGCGGCTTCGTGGAGTTAAATATTACCAAGTGCATCAATCGATGCAATGATTTTACTACCCCGGCGCCCTCTGATTGTTTTAGAGGTTTGTAGATGAGGGCTTCGGCTGGATAGCCGGTTTTGTGAATACGAAGATAGAATTGGTGGTGAAATCGACCGATTCGAGTAACGGCATTTACAGCGCGACGGCTTAAACAACGTAACCCCGTTGAGTTAGAAGGAATCTCATAATCTATAGTGCGCAATGCAACATTCATGAGTCGACGAAGTATCCGATAACGTAGTGAACGAACGTTATTCGAAACACCAATTACGACATCGGCACCTTCACGACATTTGTTAACACTTTGAGGTACGACTTCTACCGGATCGGCCAGTGGATTCCATAAAACAACAAAATCACCAATAGCACTTTCTAATCCAGCCGCTAACGCAACATCATGAAATACGGGAGTGGATAGCTGGATTATTCGTACACAAGGAATATCCTTCAACACTCGATCTTCTACCTGTGCGCTAGTACTGTCTAACCCCGGTGCTATAACGACTAATTCGTAATCACTGTATAGCGTATCCAGAAGTGAGGCAAGTTTAGATAAAGGAGTATAGATATCATTCAAGTGGTCTGGAATGACAATAACGACTGATACAAAAGATTCACTTTTCATTTTTATCAACTCAACTCGATCACGCGTTCTATTTCATGTAGAGCATCATAAATATTGTCAATTTTCCCACCCATCACGCAGTGAAGCCCCTTCAATATATAATTCGGGCGAAATAAAATTGGGCGAGAATCATCGCTATCACTTCGTGGAAGGATTGTTTTTACTTCCCAGATAGAGCTTTGATATTGGCATTCACTCAAACAAGGGATATAACGCGTGGCATCTCTTATCATATGCCCCCAGGCCGAATGCCGTTCATTCAGTTCATACTTTCTATATGCATCCTCGTAAGGTTTATTTGGTCTGTCATTCCATTGGTAATGGGGTGTGTATCGAACATGGCTGAAGGAATGTAGTTGAGCTGGTGGGAATGGCATAACAGAAAAAAATGGGCCACACATTAGTGTTAGCCCCATTTTTTTTAACTCATCTGGAACAGTTACAAGGCACATTTCCGTCATTTCATGACGAAGGGGAATTAATGTAAGCTCAGAACCATTCAAGAGATAATTAATTCTTGAATAAGTACAATTGAAAAGATGATCAACATAACTAATATCTGGTTGTCCAGATATTGTTGTGATTACCTCTAACCCCTCACCAGATTTGCTAACTTTTTCAACAACCGCGTCCGTTACAATAGTAACTTTTGCCGCTGAAAGCCGTTGTAGCATTGTATTACGCAGCTTATGGGAATCAAATGCATACTCACGGGTAGTAAACACCGCATCGATAAGTACAGGATTAATCAAACGTTTCACTGACGGAGGAGCATCTTCACATTCAGCACCTATACGTTGACAAAATCGGCTAAATTGTGCACCTGTTATTTTACTCAACGCACCTGCAACAAGGTAATATTTGGCAAAATCATCTTCAATACAGTCGCGAAATTCAGTAACAAAACGAGGGAAAGAGATACGAGAGCGTAACGCTGTCAAGATGCTGCGTGGATAATGATAGCCATTGTGCACTCGAGCCTGATTAACATAGGATGCACGGGACATGAGTTCTTGACTTTTCTCATAAACTGTAACTTTACAACCCTTCAATGCAAGTTGTTCTGCCAGATACAAACCAAAAAAACCGCCTCCTGCGATTGCAATATTTTTACCCCCCATAATCGTAATCTCCGAAAAATGCGTTAAAACTAGAAGTATTAACGTTGGTAAGTTTTGGCTTAAAAAATTTAACCGCAGCGCAGTTATGTTTTTAGATTATCCTTAATATTAAGATAATACTTAATGCGTGAGATGAATGAAAGTCTATTGTGAATTTTTAGTGGTTTATTGAATTTGTTCAGCTGAACAGCGGTGATATGCTCACCTCAGAACAATACAGGTGCACAAATGAAAAGAAGAAATTTTAGTCCTAAATTCAAACATGAACTCGCTCAACTGGTTGTTGACCAGAACTACACAGTGGCAGATGCCGCCAAACTATGGATGTTGGCCTTTCCACTATGACAAGATGGGGCAAACAACTGCGTGATGAGCGTCAGGGAAAAACACAAACAGCCTTCCTGATAACTCCGGAACAAATCGAAATACGTGAGCTAAAGAAAAAGCTACAACGAATTGAAATGGAAAACGAAATATTAAAAAGGCTACCGCGCACTTAATGCCGGACTCCCTGAGCAGTTCTCGATAATCGGGAAACTCAGGGCGCGTTATCCTGTGGTCACTCTCTGCCACGTGTTCGGGGTTCATCGCTGTAGCTATAAATACTGGAAAAACCGTTCTGGAAAACCAGACGGCAGACGGGCTGTATTACGCAGTCAGGTACTTGAGCTACATAGCATCAGCCACTGTTCGGCAGGAGCAAGAAGCATTGCCACAACGGTAACCCAAAGAGGCTATCAGATGGGGCGTTGGTTTGCTGACAGACTTATGAAAGAGTTGGGACTGGTCAGTTGCCAGCAGCCGACTCACCGGTACAGGCAGGCATGGCGGTCATGAACATGTTGCTATCCCTAACTATTTTGAACGGCAGTTCGCCGTGACAGAGCCAAATTAAGTGTGATGTGGCGACGTGACGTATAGTGTGCCCGGAGTTCAGGGCGAGCATGGAGGCTCAAATAAACCACGAGTCTGTCTGGAATATTGAACCGGTAACTCACGATGAGAAACCCAACAATCCCACCGGGTGTGACGGTGGAGAACCTGAGCGGCAGTGACCTGCGGCATGCCCGCAGGGTGATGTAACCCGCTGACAACGGGGATTGAGGCGAGATCACTAAGCCAGGATGAGCCTCAAGGTTGAGTGCTGAAAGGCTGAAGAACATTAACCCGTTAATCCGCCTCTGTGGGTTGAAAACGTCACCACGGCCTACGTGATCTGACAGGCCGTGCAGAAGTAACGGGCAGTGATATGTATGCGAAACACCTAGACAGCAGCGTCCATCACGCTCGCGTTGCTGACTTCTGCCAACTTGCGGCAAGCAAGGATAAAGAGTGCGATGGGCAGCCACCTCAGTATGTCTGAGTCCAGGCAGGTAAACCGGGGAAGGTCAGCGACGGATGTAAAGGGGGCATGGCCCTGATGACGCGCTGGCTGGCGGAGCTTCCGTAGTAGTCTGCGATGGGGAAAGCCCATTACATGGCGAAGGGAAGAAGTTTACATGTGTTTGCGACGAGAATTAACTGACCTAACGAGGTGAAGACCTTTGATAATCAGCGAAATGCAACGCAAGCTTGCCACATGGGCAGCCACCGAACCGTCCCGGCGGATTGAACGGCTGCTGCGTCTGATAACACACCCAGAATGGCTGGCTGAAGCGGCGCGCATCACGCTTTCATCAACGGGGGCTCATCCCCCCGGCGTTGATGGTGTGAACAAAGCAACGCTATAGGCCAGACTGGCTGCTGAACTGCAAATACTCAGGGAAGAACTTATCTCTGGTGACTATCAGCCTCTGCCAGCTAGACGGGTTTACATCCCTAAAAGCAACAGCAAGCTGCGACCACTGGGGATCCCTGCATTGCGGGATCGTATTGTTCAGTGGGCTATGCTGATGGCGATGGAACCGATATGGGAGAGTGATTTTCATACGTTCTCATATGGTTTTCGACCTGAACGAAGTGTCCACCACGCGATCCGCACGGTGAAACTACAACTCACCGACTGTGGGGAAACTCGGGGCCGCTGGGTAATTGAAGGCGACCTGTCCAGTTACTTCGACACCGTACATCATCGACTGCTGATGAAGGCAGTGCGCCGCAGGATCAGCGATACACGCTTTATGGGTCTGTTGATGTCGGTCTCTTTCGCTCGGCCAGTGAAGGTGTGCCACAGGGTGGTGTGATCTCGCCGTTACTGTCGAATATCATGCTCAATGATTTCGAACAGTATCTGCATGAACGTTACCAGAGTGGAAAAGCCAGAAAGGAGCGCTGGTACTGGAAACAGTATCCAGCGAGGCCGAAGTACCGCAGTCAGAGAAAACTGGCAATGGAAACCTGCTGTGGCGTAGTGCCGGTATGCTGATGATTTTGTGCTTATCGTCAAAGGCACCAAAGAGCAGGCGGAAACCATCAGGAAGGAGTGTCGGGGTGTGCTCGAAGACAACCTGAAATTCAGGCTGAACATGGACAAAACTAAAATTACCCATGTAAACGACGGCTTTATCTTTCTGGGTCACCGGATCATCCGCAAACGCAGTCGTTACGGCGAAATGCGGGGGATCTCGACGATCCCGAAGGAGAAAGCCTGAAACTTCGCTGCATCGCTGACAGCACTGTTATCAGGCAATTACAGTGAAAGCAAAGTCGATATGGCTGAACAACTCAACCGGAAACTGAAAGGCTGGGCCATGTTCTATCAGTTCGTTGATTTTAAGGCTAAAGTCTTTAGTTATATCGACCGTGTCGTGTTCTGGAAGCTGGCTCACTGGCTGGCCCGTAAATACCGTACAGGTATCGCTTCCCTGATGAGGTGGTGGTGTAAATCACCGAAACCGGATCAGAGCAAAATGTGGGGTTTATTTGGTAAAACCAACCACGGCAAGCTCAGTGGCGAAATCCTGTACCGGTTGGTGGGGCAAGGCAAGAAGCTGTTCCGCTGGCGTCTGCCTGAAGGTAACCCTTACCTGAGGACGGAAACCAGAAACACGTATACATCGCGTTACACTGAAGTGGCAATGGCGTTCGCCAGCGTTTAAACGGAGAGCCGGATGCGCTGAAAGGTGCACGTCCGGTTCGGGGAGGAGAGGCAGGAAAATAGTCCGACTACGTCCTGCCTCTTACTCTACTCTGGACAGGTAAACGATGGGGATACCTCGCAGTCGTACTTGACCTGTTCGCAAGAAAGCCCGTGGGATGGGCAATGTCGTTCTCACCGGGCAGCAGACTGACTATAAAAGCGCTGGAGATGGCCTGGGAAATGCGTGGTAAACCAGAGGGAGTGATGTTCCATTTCCATAGCGACCAAGGGAACCATTACACAAGCAGACAGTTCAGTATGGTTTTTCTTTCGGCTTTGCTGCTTCAATCTGCTTAACGGTGAGCATGGGTAAAAATCCGGTGGGTAAAATTATTTTATCCACTTTTTACCCGTCATGGAGTGCGGCTGTCAACGATCTGACGCGAACCATTACGAATTGTGAATCTACGGAAGGCTTGATATTCAGGGGATTTTGCGGACTGGTACGGATGGGAGCGAACTGATGAATGGTGTCCCCTGTAGGAATCGAAAAGTAAACTAACAGATTGAATTATAACTTATTTATCTTTCGATTTTGGTGGGTGCCCCAGTAGGTGCCCCCAGGTATTGTGGTCAGAAATGCTGGCTTTTAGTAGATGAAACAAGCCTGACGACCTTTCAAAGGTTATTCTGATTTTACGACTGATAGCTCACTTTTTATACGGTAGTAAGTCGCTCGGCTGATTCCTGCTGCCTTCATGATGAGTTCAGGTTTTACTCCTTGCTCCAACATCTCTCTAACGATCTCTCGGGCTTCCTGATTTTTCTCCCTGCCAATGTATATTCCTTCGCTTTTAGCTCGCTCAATGCCTTGCTGTTGGCGTTTACGACGTGTTTCGTAATCCTGTCGCGCCATTGTGGCAAGGATATCAATCAACATGGCATTTACGGCTCTCAGGATGCCGCTGGTTAGGTCATTGCCTGCCATCTCTACCATCTGCCAGCTCGTTGGCAAATCCATTGATACGATGATTAACCCTTTCCGGTTGAGTGTATCTTTCAGTTCAACCCATGCGCTATGTTCTAGGCGACTCAGACGATCTATAGCTTCCACTAGCAACAGATCGCCGGGCTGGGCTTCAGACAATAGCCGCATAAGCTCTACGCGCTCAAGCTTCGCCCCGCTAGCATTTTCTATGTACTCTCCAGCAATCTGCCAGCCTTTTAATTTTGAAAATTCACGTAGGCTGGTAAGTGCTCGATCAGCGTGTTGCCCCTCAGTTGATGCTCGGCAGTAAATTCTAACGTTCATTGCATTGTCTCAATAGGGTTGTGAATTTAAGTGCAAATGATACATAAGGCATTTTGTGTAGTCAAAATGTTCCTAGAAAACCCTATTGAGACTTTGTGTCACCTTGTCATTACGGTATACCCAATTGAGACAAGGATAATGGCTGGCAGTTAAGGCGATATGTTGAGCTAGTCGAAAGAAACAGCCCGACACCGTTTTTACCGTATGAGATAATTTGTTGTGCTGGTGGGTTTGCTTGCCTGCACTTGGGATGGTGCAAATCTGCACCATCGTTCGGCGGTCTATTAACAAGGAGTGTTAAGATGGAAAAAGATCTGAAAGCGTTGCGGGAATACCTGTTACTTCCCCCTGACTATCCTGAAGTTAACGATTCTCTGGCGAATTTCTCAACTGAAGACATGACCAACGAAGAGATAGCGGAATGTTTGGGAATTGCTCCAGATTGGATGGATTCCATGGATGTCAGTCAACTTACTTGTATTAGTTCCGATGTGGACTGACACTGTTACTTTTCTGAGTTGAACCTAACCAAACCGTCTTCTTTATGCTGTGAGTTCAACTGGTTGATGTGACCCAATCTTTAATTATTAGAGAGTCACTCCCCCTAGAGAAGCGCCTCAAGTGAGGCGCTTAATTATTAGCTACGACGTTTCTTAAGCGTTTTAAAGTACGTATCTAAGCCAGATACATCCTGCTCAACCTCGCTGTACCGAGGGCAATCGACGGTTAGCCCAGTTGCGTTATCATGTCCATACATATAAGTACTGCACTTAGTCATCGCAGCATTGATGATGTCGTTATCTTCAGAGGTTACATCATCCATGATTTCTTTAAGACTCTGAGTCTTAACTCCACGAGCAAAACGCTCTACCACTTTACGTAGTAACCATTCTTCGACGAGACGTTCCCACGTCTCACGCATCAGGTTATAAGTATGCTTGGCGTGAAACTCGTATCCGGGGTCACCAGATATTTCCTTCTTCTTGAGATCCGATAATGAATTTTTCAGGAAACCAATTCTTGATACTGTATTCTTTGCATCCCATGGAGGTTCTGGGAATGGAAATCCAGCCGCATCGCCATACTTTGCGATAGAGATGAGATTCAGTTGTGATTTAGCCTCAGAACTAGCTTCTTCCAACATTTTCAGGAATGACATGTCATGAGTAAATACTATTACTTGTCGGTTTAAGGATTCTTTTACAATTCGATCTGCAAACTTACGACGCCATTTATGGTCAAGTGAGTTGATAGGGTCATCAAAAATTATCGCTGATTTTCTATCATCTACAGTTAGTTCTGCTAGGAAACTAGCCAGCGCAACACATTTTTGTTCACCTTCACTTGCTACTTCCATGATGCCATTTGCCTTACCTGTTAGGCGAAGCTTAAGCATCTGTTTTCCGCGTAAACCACGAGTTTCGGTACCGACATCTAAGTTTTCAAAGCCAAACTTCTTAAGTTCGTCTCTGAATGCTTCCTGCAGATGCCCAATCGCGCCACTTCTAGCTATTGAGCTTGTTAAAGTTGTGATTGGTGTGGACTGACAAGAATTAGATAGATTGCTGTACAGGGTAAGTAATTTATGGCGTTTTATCTCAGCAAGGATATTCTGTTTTGCTGACGTAAATAACTTCTTATCTTCAAGATCTTGAATTAGAAATGTTAGATCAGCAATCTGTTTTACCAATCCTTCATTAGTTGCTACCTCGGCTTCTTTCTTCTTCCAAGAGACAATTTGACCGCTAATCCAATCAACCGCATTAAACTCAACTTTAATCGGAGTAAAGTCTGGTTCAGCTTTGGTTAGATTATCGCGGAGCATTTCAAGGTTTGAGTTCAGATCAATAATCTTCTTCGCATAATCTGGCTTATGCTCCTGGATCATACCTAAGGCAAATTCATAAGGCTTTAGATCGAATCTTAGCAACTTCAGATTACTAATAAACGAGTCAAATGTTCCTTTCGCTTTGGTTGCTTCAACTTGAGTTTTGTTTTGAAGATAGTCGTTGAACGATTTCAGCTTTTTGGCTGCTTCGCCTGATATTGATTGGAAGCAGGTAGGACATGGAGCACCTTCAGAAGGTGGAAAAGCAAGTCCAGTATTATGAGTCTGAACAAACGACTTGACGTGATCCCACATCGCTGTCCATTCCGGTGAGCAGATGCCTGAAAGTTCGTGTCCATCTAATGCCTGAGTACGAGCAAGCTCTGCCGCACCTTGTTTAGTCTTGTAATCATCAAACGCGTTCTTGATTGTGTTTAAACAATCTTGGTCTAACTTGCTCTTTAGCCTGACTAAGTGATCTAGTAGTGGCTGTAAACTTTTGCAGCGGTCACTGTAGATTTTGCGAATCTGCTCAGGAGTACTGGTTTTAAGCTTAGCTAGCTCCGTATGATGAGCAGGAATAGAGTCTTCAAGTTCCTTGCTTAGACAAAGCGCATTAACATCCTCAACTTTTGTTTTGTATGAAAGAGTTGAGACAAGAGCAAAAACTTTACTACCAGGTCTGAACGTCGGTAATTGATTAGCCGTTGTATACGGCTTTTTCTCGTTGTCACTACTGGTTCGCACAAACTCACAGGCGCGCATTAACTGTGATAGCAGCTTCATGCCTGCTGGTTTGTATTCAATAGTGTCTTCGCTAGAGATGTAGTGTGTAGCGGAGGTATTATCGAAGATACGGATAGATTTCAAGTCTTCCTGGGCTTCGGTTGATAATCTCCAAGCAATATCATGTTGTTCTTGACCAATAACAATAGCTATGTCTGCGGCAGGTTCGCCCCTGTTTTCTTCGTAAATATTAGGTAGAATTTTCGGAGTATCTCCGCGAGTAAGGCAGGCATTTTTAAGGATCTTTGCATAACTGGATTTACCAGAGCCATTGTCACCATAAATTGCTGTTAGCCCGTCGGTTGCGAACTCAAGCAATGCGTCAGAAACAAGAGCAGAGACATGGTTTACTTTGCTAATACTTTTTAGTTTTACCGCGTTTTTCTCTTCCCCAAAACCTGTTAGATTTAAAGGTGCAATATAGCTTGCATACAACTCGGAGGGAGCTTCGAGGCCATGTTCAATCTTGGCAACCTTAAAAAGAAGCTCAAAATCATCTCTTCCTAATTCACCTTTCTCAGCTGCTAATCTAATGGCATGGAGCCACCAAAGATTCCTTTTTAACTTGTTAGCCCAATCCACAACGCTTTCAATCGACATGTTATTCCTCCACTGACCTGCTCCTATTGATTGATGAACCACAATATCAGTAGCCATATTGATTAGGAATTGATAATAAGTGCTGTTAGCTGAATCAGTGTGTTGCATCCATCGGTTGAACTCACAGCTCAAAGCAGACTGTCAGTTTTAATCGTGCTCTAATGCAGAGGTCGGCAGGTCAAGTCGAAGCTAATAAACAATAATTTATTCGATAACGCAATTTTGCGTTATGCTTGGTCTTTTTTTGTGGTCTTTTTTATAAAGCATTGATTTTATATAGTTATTTCATTGTCATCATGCGGTGCACATAGTTAACATTCTGGTACTATTTCTCAGTACATTCTCTGACATAACAGAATTTAGACACTCAAAATTTCAAGTGAGAGATACTCTGGCGCACTTTCCCCTAATAACCCTTACAGATAAAAATCCACTCAGAGTCGTGCTTACGCGCTCAAATTTCATGGTTGGGGATTTATACGTGTATTCAACCCAAAAAGTGACTGAAAAAGTGCTTACAGAGTTGACGTTACGTTGACGTTGTTTTCTGGTGATTTTTGCTCAGTAGTTGTTGTTATGCGTTTGATTGTTATATGTATTTTTAATGTATTGCTCACTTCAAACTCACGTCAATTCACTCTTATAGAGTGATTAATTTCTATAAGTACTTTATCTCAAAATTTGATTTTTACGGATGGAAGCCCATCAAAGCAACGTCATTTTTTTCTAAGACTTTGATCTTTAGTTGACGGTGTTAGTGGGGACTTCGGTCATCGAGCGCGATGCGCTCTTCTGACCGTTTCAATGGATAGGTTCGCCTTCTTGCGCCTCTCGCGGCGTTTGCCGCGCTCCGCGCTTTTGGCGGTTTGGCAGGCATATCTCTCTTATTATTGGTCGTTTTTTGCACTGCCTTGTCACGATCTGTCACTACTAGTAGTAATGGTCATAACCTCCGCTTTCTCTTCTGGCTCTGGATGCTCTCACTCGTGCTCTTCTTAACATCCTTAACAGCGGGTGGGTTTGTACTTTGTTCGAGTTTATTATCTGTGAGGATAGTAACTCCCTGCGCTCTGTCTCTGCCTCTTTGGTGACCGCTATCACTGATAAATCCCAATCGTGTTTGCTAATTAACGGTGCTTGGAACGGGGTGATTGGTGAGCGATTTATGTCTTGTCGTTTCAATGTACGCTGTATCTGTCGCTTAGCTTTGTAGTTGTCTTTCCTTGATGCCTGAACGGCTTTTAGTATGCGTCTTACAGCATGAAAGCCAGTGATAGAAAGTGTTTCTTTTTTTATCTCATGCCGCGCCCAGCCATTCGAATAACCCCAAACGTTGGCATCTGACCAATCATATTGGCTCTTGCTCGCCTCTCTATTAAAGTCATTTAACTTAGTTTCGGGCTTTGCCATGTAATCAATCTGTTTACCTATACACTTTGTAGGCTCTGAATATTGCTGACCTTTCAAATCTAGATCCCACTGGGGAGGAACATTTGATGGGATTGCATTGTTTGCCAGTGTTACCCATTTGCTGATAATTTTGCCAGTTTGCCCATTAATGCTTCTTTCGTTCATCATGATTATTGCGTGTACATGCGGCTCTGACTGGTGTCGAGCCCACTCCATGACGTAAACCCACTGATTGCCTTTCGAAGTCAACCATCTGGTAAGTGCCTTTAACGCTTTGTTGAATTTCTCTGGCGTTGTTCCCTTAACGGGTCTGAAGGTAAAGGAGTAGGGGATACCACTAGTTGATTCGACATCCAGAGTAAACAAAGCTCGCCTCATTGTACGCCATTTCTTCTTTGTCCAAGCTGGTGGTATGCAGTGGTTAGCCTTTGATGATTGGCGTTTATTCTCCGCCTTTAATTCATTACGTTTGTGCGTAACTGATCTCACATAAGCTAATGTGCGACCATTGATGTGATTGATTACGGCTTGTGATTTTGTGGATAGACTCGCGTCTTTATCGTATAATTCCATGTGTAAAGTTCATATATTTCAATTGCTTCAAAGCCGACTCTCGCAAAGTCGGCTTTCTGCTTTGTCAATCACAGGTATTTGGTTTCAATACCCTTGTAAACAGTTCTAAGCGTGTCTTCAGGCACTTTACCCACCAGCCCACGCAACAACGACAACGTTATGTTTACCTTACGCAATGTCTTTACATATCTGGCGTTCGTCCTCCAGATCTTCAATGTTTCGTCTTTATCGCTGTGGTATGCTTCTAAATTGCGTTCTGTGACGTGATACGCCTCTGTTTTAAACTGCTCAACAGGAATTCCCCAATCGTTGCGTAACAGCGTTAAAACGCGACTACGTTCGTGATTTCCGGCTTTCCTTAATATGTCGTCAAACTCTTTTGGGGTAAGCTTCCTGCCACTTAGTAGGATATCGCGTATATTCGCGGCGACCTGAGAGCGTGTAAGAGTGCTCATTTTCGTCCCCCCAGAAATCTGTCGGCAAATTGATCAAGGCTGGAGGCAAGCCACACCCGGCGCTTGCGTCCATTGATGGTCTGATTTATATAGGGAGGAAAGCTTCGGATATATCGCTTTAACTGATAGAAGCGTGACAGACAGACGCCAAGATATTCTGCTGCGTCTTTAGCGGTCAGGTAATTAATCATTTTATTCCCTTACTGTTGTACCAAAATGTAATATGGAGGAGACTTCCTGTCTCCCCAAATTACTCTACAATTTTTGTGCGATTAAATCAGATCTATTACTAAGTAATCATCGCCAGAGGCAATGCCGATAGCTTTTCCACCGCTGGTGGATTTCACATCATAAACCCAGGTGCTGGAGCTCACCTTTTGTGGCTCTGATCTAATCAGTGCCGCGAAGGTTTCAAAATCAACATGGGTTACGTTCAGCTTTTGATTGGTAGGTTTCAACTGCATTCTTAATACCTAATAACGTATTGTTTGTATCCTGTTTGTTTCTGTTCTTTAGTTGCTACGCGATTCGGCTATACGTTGATCGATCCAGTCATCGATCTCGCTTTCAATAAAAGCTATTGCGCGAGCACCAATCTTGACTGATTGGGGGAATTGTCCTCGGCTCATCAGAGCATATACCCACGCCTTGCTATAGCCAGTGCGTTTCAAAACCTCAGATAGCCGAATCAGCGACTTTTTCATATCTACCTCGTAATACGTTGCTTGACTATGTGAGATAGTAAATCATTGTTTTTTTAAGTTTTCTGTGAATTTGGAGAAAAAATTTTTGGGAATAGAATTACCCCAAATTGGGCGTTATTTTTTAGTTCTAACGCACAATTTGGGAACATCCTTCCTTTATTTTGGACGCTTTTTGGTTGCTTTTTTCTTAAATTTGGGGGCGTACTTATCCAAAGCGTTCGTTAGCAATCTCCGAAATGTATCTGGGTGGGTATCGCTGTCTTCATCGTTCCCGAATATTATGTTGTTTTCTATTACTTGGGCACTAACCCTATTGATACTAAGGTTTCCTCCACTATGGAAATCTTTGCTTGATTCAAATAAGGCAATCGCCATTCCGGCGATCATCTTTAAAGCCGTATCTTTTCCTCTCCAGTTTTGTTCTCTTTCTACTTTTTTTGACAGTGCTCCAATTTCTGGTTCGTTATCTGGAACATTCATATCCAGTTCTGGGAAGAAGTTCACAACCTCGGAGCGCTTGAAATAAAACGAATCGTAAGACCCATACCAATCATCCTCATCATCGTGATATAAAAAGCCTTCCCCTTTCCTAACGTTGAAAGTCCCTTCTTCCCCCGGTATCGGGCTCTCCCTGTATTCATGCCCCATAGCCAGAAGACCTAAAAACTCCACACACTGCTTTTCAAAGTCGTCATTAGTTGTAAAACCTGATACCCAATCGAACTGATAAAAGCCCAGCCCCCCTAAAGTATCTGGTTTAGCTTTGCTCAATCTGTAGTTACTTAAGATAGCGGCAGCGATCATTCTTTCATTTTCATTGTTTAGTCTTGCCAGTTCGCTGATCAGATTACCAAACCAGATTTTATCTTCTGACTCGTTATAAAACGCATCTAGTCCTGTCATCTTAGTCACGGCGTGTTCTCCTTCCGAACTCGTAAGGGCTTATATGTATTTCTCGATTGGCGTCCAGATAATCTGCCCACCATTGAAGCATTAGTTTGCGCTCTTCTAAGTAATCAGCCTTGTGCTTGTAGGCTCTTTTAACGTCTTTATATTCTTTGTGGCTCATCTGGCGCTCTACTGCGTCCTCCTGCCACAAACCGGACTCCATCAGGGAACTACAGGCTGTGGCACGGAATCCATGTCCAGTTACGTCCTCTTGCGTGTTATAGCCCATTAAGCGTAATGCCTTGTTTACCGTGTTTTCACTCATCACGCCTTTGGTGTTTCTTTCATTCGGAAACACAACATCGTAGCTTCCGCTTAGTTCTCTCAACTGCTTTACAATAGAAACAGCCTGACGGCTAAGAAGCACGATATGTTCGTCTTTTCCCGTTTTTGTGCCACGGGTGGAAAACCTCACACCATCGATAGGCTCTCTTTTTTTAGGGATAATCCACTCAGCCCGATCAAGGTCAAACTCTTTCCAACGGGCAAACCTTAACTCGCTTGAACGAACAAATGTCAACATGGTTAGCTCAATGGCAAGGCGGGTAAGAGGATTACCTTTAAAGCTGCCCAATCGAGTGAAAAAGTCTGGTAAATCTCTGGGATGTAGTGCGGCATGATGCTTAGTTTCATATTGCATTAACCGGACATCGAGATCATTCGTGATGATTTCTGTCTTAATGCCGCTCAGACGGGCGCTATGTATGATGTCCTTAACTCGTTGTTTAAGTCGGTTGGCTGTATCGTGTTTCCCGGCGTCATCTACCTTCTTAAACAAAGGTAAAATTGTCATCGCCTCCAGTTTGCGAATATCCGAAGTGCCAATGTGAGGGAAAATATACATTTCAAGGCTTCTAAGTACGCGTTTTCGGTGGTCTTCGTTCCACATCTGGTGGCTTTCAACCCATTGACGTCCTATTGTCTCAAAAGTGAATGCACCTTTTTCTTCTGCTTTTGCTGCTCTTTGCTCTGCTTTGGGATCTATCCCCTTGACTAACAACTTTTTGGCGTTGTCTCGTTTTTCTCTGGCGTCTTGTAAGCTAATGGTTGGATATACACCAAAAGCAAGTCTGTCTTCTTTCTTATCTGATGGGCGGCGATACTTCATTCGCCAATACTTCGACCCGGTCTGGGATACTTCAAGATAAAGACCACCACCATCAGACAATTTATAAGTTTTGTCTCGTGGCTTAGCTGCTTTGCACTGACGGTCTGTTAATTTGTTGAGGGTATTTCTGGACATGTTGGGGGCACATATACAATCGAACCAGCAATGCCCCTAATTATGCCCCATAGATTTACTTGATTTCAATAGACGGAAATGGACGTCATGAGAATAAAATCTCTTTATTTTTATATGTTTACATGGGATTTATAGACAATGGTAGACGTTGGTGTACAGCGGGATGGTGTCCCCTGCAGGAATCGAACCTGCAATTAGCCCTTAGGAGGGGCTCGTTATATCCATTTAACTAAGAGGACAATGCGGCATGAGTATAACCGCTATTAAACAGCGGAGTAAGTACACCGCCGCTCGATTGCTTAAACCCTCGCCACTTACACCGGGTTTTTATCATTTTTCTTAATAGTTTCCGCACATTCTGCTTTCTGGCGGGCCTCTTCTTTACGCTTGTTACTCATATCGTTGCGGATCTGTGCATGGCTCATTAACGCGAAGATGAAAGTGCCGCCGCAAATATTCCCCGCCAGAGTAGGTAGCGCAAATGGCCAGATGAAATCGCTCCAGTGCAGCGTGCCGTTAAATACCAGATAGAGGATCTCTACAGAGCCCACGACGATGTGGGTGGTGTCACCCAGGGCGATAAGCCACGTCATTAATATAATTACCACAATCTTTGCCGCTCCTGCCGCAGGGAACATCCATACCATTGTGGCTATCAGCCAGCCGGAGATAATCGCGTTGGCAAACATCTCGCTGGGGGTGTTTTTCATTACATCCATGCCGATTTTGACAAACGCATCGCGGGTTTCTTCATTAAAGATAGGCATATACTCAAACGCCCACGCCGCAATACCTGTTCCAAGAATATTACCCAGCAACACGACGCCCCATAACCGCATCAGTAAGCCGATGTTGCCGATAGTCGGTTTTTGCATTACCGGCAGTACCGCAGTTACGGTATTCTCAGTAAATAATTGCTGGCGTGCCATAATGACGATAATAAAACCAAAGGTATAACCCAGATTCTCCAGCAAAAAACTCCCCGGTACACCTTCCAGTTCGACATGAAATATACCTTTTGCCAGTAGCGAAGCGCCCATCGACAGGCCCGCAGCAATAGCTGACCACAGTAGCGCCATTGCGTCGCGTTCCAGCTCTTTTTCGCCGTCCTGGCGGATATGCTCGTGAATAGCCATCGCTCTGGAGGGGAGTCGGTCTTCATCTATTTCTATTTTTTTCCCGCGTTCTTTTTCTTCACTCTCTACTTCAAGTTCGTCGCTGTGTTTATCTATTTTGTCGTTATCCATGGTGTCGTCTCTTGAATTAGCACGCATAGCTAAAGCGTAGCGGCTTTTTTGCTCGCAACTGGCGGGAGTTACTCTGAAAA
>OBUY01000072.1_pt1 | contig 50378 bp, 59 predicted proteins | sample 1475781 | NCBI WGS metagenome assembly OBUY01 (sample SAMEA2579912, study PRJEB22360) | human gut metagenome | biome: human gut; feature: human-associated habitat; material: faeces | place: Denmark | collected 2008/2010 | reverse complement strand
ATGACGTGAGAGATTTGCATATCGTGGTCATCGATCACAACGGCAAAGTTGTAAGTTGGGTAGCCATCTTTCTTCTGGATGACCCAATCCCCACCGATATTGCCACCTTCAAACTCGATATCGCCTTTGACCATATCATGCCACTTGTAGATACCAGACTCATTCACTACCAAACGAACTGTTGGAACCACACCTGCAGCTTCGCGTTCTGCTACATAGGCTGCTTTTTCATCTTCACTCATTCCGAGGTATTCATTGACATAGCGAGGTGTTTCTCCAGCTGCTTCTTGGCGTTCACGTTCTGCTGCCAATTCTTCTTCAGTGACGTAAGATTTGTAAGCTTTTCCTTCCGCCAAGAGTTGGTCGATGTATTTTTGGTAAAGTGGCAACCGTTCTGATTGGCGATAGTTTTCGTGCGTCTCAGGGCTTTCATCCCAGTCCATGCCCAACCAACGAAGGTTTTCAAGCTGGGAACGTTCACCATCTTCGACGTGACGCTTGCGGTCCGTATCCTCGATACGGATGATAAAGGTTCCACCATGATGACGCGCGTACAAGTAGTTAAACAATGCTGTACGGGCATTTCCGATGTGTAGTAGTCCTGTTGGACTTGGTGCATAACGCACACGAATATCTTTAGTCATATTTCTCTCCTCTTATCTTGTTCGCTATTTTTAGCGCATTTATTCAATCGTTCCTATTATACCACAAAGAAAGCGGGACTGAAATGAATAAGTCACCTTTCTAGTCTTCTTCTTATATATACGAAAAGCCAGAACAAATGTTCTGACTCCTAGCTTTTAGTAAACGAACACAGGCTTTGTATCTTAACTTAACCGTTCTTCCAATTCAAAGTCGATTGGTAGGGTTTGTAAAAAGTGCTCCAACTCACGTTCCCAGTAGAACCATTCGTGCTTGCCTGGGCTGTGGCTATAAGTGACATCCAAGCCTAACTTTTCTAGTTCCTTGACTTCAAAATTATTGGCCTCATAAAGGAAATCCTGCTCCCCACACCAGATCCAGAATTTGGTCTTCTTATCTGAAAACTTCTTGGCAGCAGTCTCTAGCGAATAGGGACTAGTCGTCCAATCCTCAACCTCTCCAAAGATCCCCTTCCAAAAAGCTAGTTGCTCCAAGTCATTGTTTTCAAAATCCCGATCGTGGAAACTCAAAGCTCCTGAAAAACTAGCCGCATGAGAGAAACGATTGGTCTTGAGAGCCAAGAGCATTGAGCCATAGCCTCCCATGGATAGACCAGCAATAAAGGTCTTCTCCCGTTTCTTAGTCATATGAGGAAAGAAGCGAGAAAGAGTCTCTGGCAATTCCTCCGCAATGGCCGTGTAGTAGTTGTAGCCATACTGGGTGTCTGTGTAAAAGCCATTATTGGTATTGGGTAGGACCACGATCAGATTGGTATTGCGCAGGATGCGCTCCACATGGGTTCGCTTCAGCCAAGAATGATGATTGCCATTCATCCCGTGCAAGAGATAAAGAACCGGAATATCCGTATCTGCTGGATCTTCCACGCGCGATGCATCGGGATAAAGGACGGACACGCCCCACTCCATCTTCAAGGCTTCTGAATAATACTCAATCTGCATAACTGCCATTTGCTTTCCTCTTTCTACTGTTAAAAACACTCGGCAAGCCTCTGGCCGCCAAGCGTTTCGTTTTCTACTATTATTTCACTTCCATCACAACTGGTAGGATGGCTGGACGACGTTTGGTTTGTTCAAATAAGAACTTAGACAAGTTGTCGCGTACCAAACCTTTTAACTCACCCCAGTCAAAGCTATCTTGTGTCAAATAATCTTCGACGCTTTGGTTGACCAATTCGCAACTTTCACGAAGAATATCCCGACTCTTCTTGACATAGACAAAACCACGGGTGTGCACGCGCGCTTTGGAAATAATCTTCTTCTCTTTGCGATTCACTGTGATCGCCACGATAAAGATTCCGTCTTCTGACAAGACCTTGCGGTCACGAAGGACGATATTGCCCACATCACCAATGGCATTCCCATCAATCATGACATCTCCTGCTGAGATGCTCCCTGCAGGGACGAAGTCTCCCTTTTCATACTCCATGACTGTACCACGCTTTGGAATAAAGATATTTTCAGGCAAGATACCGACTTCCATCGCCACTCGTGCATGGGCATCCAATTCGCGGTATTCCCCTTGGATTGGGAACAGATACTTAGGACGAAGAAGGTTGATCATCAACTGCAAGTCCCGTGCGTTTCCATGACCAGATACGCGCAAGCTGGACGTGATCAATTTGACAACTCCACCTGCTTGGTAGACCATGTTTTCTACACGAGCCACCACGGCTTCTTTGGCAATAGACGGCGTTGTGACGATGTAGACCAAGTCCCCATCTTTGATTTCCACATAGCGGTGACGACCAATAGACATCTTGCGCAAGCCATTGATTGGCTCACCCATCCGGCCTGTTTCCAAAATGATCAATTCATGATCCTCGAAACGGCTCATTTCTTTTGGCTTGATCAAGAGTTTTTCGTTAGCAAGAGATAATTTGTTCAAGCGGATGGCGGTACGGACAATGTTTTCCACATCAAACCCTGTCAAGACCACCCGGCGGCCAGTCTCAGCCGCTGCATCAAAGACCTGCTGGATCCGAGAAAGGTTGCTGGCAACGGCTGCTACGATCACACGACCATCCCAGTCTGCAATCGTATCTAAGATGGCATCGCCCACTTCTTGCTCACTAGCAACTTGAATCTTGCTATCTGCATTGGCCGAGTCACTCAAGAGAGCGAGCACGCCTTCGCGCCCAATCTCAGCTAGGCGAGCAAAGTCTGTCGCATAAGACTCGCTGGCAGTTTGGTCAAATTTAAAGTCTCCGGTATAGACGATATTGCCCTCAGGGGTGTTGATAACAATCCCGATACTTTCAGGGATGGAGTGGGTCGTTTGAAAGAAAGATACGACGGCATCACCAAAATCAATCTCAGAATTCTGATCGATGACATGGAAGTCGTTGAATTTCTTGACACTATCATTGCCTTTGACAAAGAGCTTAGCCAATTCAATGGTTAACTCTGTCCCAAATACAGGAACTTTCGCTTCAGCCAAAAGATAAGGCAAGGCCCCAATGGCATCCGCATGCCCATGGGTCAAGAAAACGCCTGCAATACGGTCTTTGTTTTCAAAAAGATAATCCATATTTGGGATGACAACGTCCACCCCAAGTTGTTCATTTTCTGGATACTTCAGTCCTGCATCCAGAACAAAAATTGAATCGTTTACTTCAGCGATGTAGAGATTTTTCCCATTTTCTCGAACACCACCAAGAGTGACTAATTTAATACTCACTGTTTTCTCCTTTGATTGATAGATTTTTTAATACTTACGGTCCTTGGCTGCCCAAGTCGAATTACAGCTTTGCAAATTCTTGCATATCTATTCTATTATACAATTTTTTTCTATTTTTTTCAAAAACACACCCTAGCAAAAAGCCCCCTCATCTGAAACAGATGAAAGGGCTTCTAGGCGCCTATTTTTAGGGGGAAAAGACCCTCTAAAGATGATAATCTCCCCGCTTATTTTCAATGATCCGCATCGCAGCCTTGATCACATGAAACTTACTGAGCAATTCCTCAAGGCGCTTAAAATTGCGCTCACTCAATTGACCCGTCTTCACCGCTTGAGAGAGATGATAAAAGTCATCTAAATCATCCTCAATATTTTCAAACAGCTCCTTGGCTTCCTTGAGTCGGTAGCGATTGAGCAAATGGGTGAGATCCTTTTTAAAGTCAGAGACATTGCTTTCATGAATATCTGTATAAGCCTCGTCTTCCTCGCTGTTTTCCTGGTAATTCACCGCCTTAAAGCAAGTGATAAATTCTCGGCTTTTGATATTACAGACAAAAATGACACCATCACTCGATACATAAGTTTTTGTATCAGCAGGTTGGAGCACATCACTCTCATAAGGCGAGAGAGATGGCAGGTGTTGATTGATCCAACGTTTCAGGTGCTGATCATCCACTCCAAAGCGCTCCAAAGCTCTCTTTCTAAAATGATCTCTACAACTGTAGTCTTGTGCATACGACAACCCCATTCTCTCACCTCCTTTTTGAGTTTGCGAATAGGAAGGGCCTCCAGTCTTACGGGACTAGAGGCCAGGTCTGTTTTTCTAACATGGTGCCATTAACCTTTCGGCTAATACAACAATGTTTTTTGACGTTTATTTCATGTAATAGTATTTTTGGAAAATACCAGAGGTTTTCTTTGCAATCCTACATTTCAATGAATGTTCGATTGGACACATTGAAGTTTGAAAACCTTCACAAAAGCTTCTACCAACTATTTACACGTTTTCTCATATGATCCGACAAACTTAGCAGGCTTGCCCGACTGTCCAATCGATTCGATACACAGCCCAACGACTCTTATAGAAAAGAGCATCAACAAATGTCAGAAAAACAGACCTAAAACGAAGTAACCACTAATAATCTTGATCAGTCATGGTGACCAGCCCCTTCTTTATCCTTCTATTTATATTATACGTCTCCTTCTTCTCTTTAGCAAGCGATTTCAGCTGAAACTAGTTTCTATTTTTATACGGTTTATTAAAGCACTGTTTATAAGAATTCCCCTTTTATAAAGCACCCCGTTCAATCCATATAGTATATTTATAAGCTATCATTTGTTTTTTAGAAAATAAAAAGGTGGCAGGACAATGAAGCGTTCATAAATCATGTCGCTTCTGTCCTACTCCCTATTTTCACTTTGCATTTTACGCCCTTTGTATCTTAGCAGAATGCGACAGGACGAAGGTGGATCGATACCATCCACCTGAGGAGTTAGTGAGTCGTGTAGGCAAGGTACCATAGTACTTGCCGTTACACGAATTGAACACGCCCTAAATGCTGTGTGAAAAAGATAAATTCTCTTGTGAGCATCGCTCACTGCAAGAATTTCCTATTTTCACTTTGCATTTTACGCCCTTTGTATCTTATTCTTTCTCAAACAATTGATAGTAGTCTGCTATATTCATTTGAGCTTTTTCTTCTTGGTTGAGGTCTTGGACAATGTGCCCGTCTTTCATGACAATCAAGCGATTGCCGTATTTCAAAGCATCTTCCATATGGTGGGTGATCATAAGAGCTGTGAGGGCGTCTTGTTTCACAAACTCATCCGTCAAAGTCATGAGGGCCTGACTGGTTTTTGGATCCAAGGCGGCTGTGTGTTCGTCTAGCAACAAGAGTTCTGGACGTTTCAAAGTAGCCATCAACAGACTCAACGCCTGGCGTTGTCCCCCTGAAAGAAATTCAACCGCTGTGTCGATGTGCTTTTCTAAACCATTGCCGATCTTGGATAAAACTGTCTGAAATTCCTCTTTATAACTGTTTAAGTGACGCGGAATCAAGCCTCGTTTTTCTCCACGGAACTTGGCAACCAAGAGGTTTTCTGCAACCGTCATGCGGGGTGCTGTTCCCATTTTTGGATCTTGAAAGACCCGTGATAGATACTTAGCTCTCTTTTCAGGAGAGTAATTGGTCACATCTTCCCCCAAAATATAAATCTTCCCACTGCTCACCGGAAGGGTCCCTGCAATCGTATTAAAAAGGGTTGATTTTCCAGCTCCATTGCCCCCCAAAATCGTGATAAAATCATGCTCTCGAATTTCCAAGGAGACATCATCCAGAATGACTTTTTCTTCATTCATCCCATTGCTCACAGCTTTGGTTACATTTTTTAATTCTACAATCGCTGTCATTTACTGAGTTTCGCTCCTTTCATGATTTTTCCTTTAAAGGTTGGAATCATCAGGCAGATAGCCAGGATCAAGGCACTGAAGATTCGAATGTAGCTGGTATTGATGCCAAGGGCGATCACAGCCCAGATCAAAAATTGGTAGGCGATCGAACCAATTGCAATACTGAGCAGGCGCTCTGTCAAGGTGACATTTGAAAAGAGGACCTCTCCAATAATGAGGCTAGCAAGTCCAATAACGATGACCCCGATCCCACGTGAGGCATCCGCATAGCCTTCTTGCTGGGCCATCAGCGCACCAGAAAGAGCAATAATCCCATTAGAAATCACCAAACCCATCAGTTCCATTCGGTCGGTGTTGATCCCAAAACTTTTGGCCATATCAGGATTATCTCCCGTCGCGATATAAGCTTGACCTAAACGCGTATCCAAGAAGAAAATCAGACCGAGAATCACGAGGCCTACAAAAATCAAGCCAATTAAAATTTCATTGAATCCTCCAGCAAAGGGAAGAAATTCCTGAATTTTTTTATAACCCAAAAGCCCCAGATTGGCCCGTTGCATGACAAAGAGAATGACCGAGTTACACGATGTCATCACGAGGATCCCCGATAAAAGTGTGGGGATTTTCCCTTTTGTATAGAGAAGTCCTGTCGCGAGCCCCGCTAGACACCCTGCTCCAATGGCAGCTAAGGTTGCCACCAAGGGATTGACCCCCTTGGTAATCAAGGTCACCGCCACCGCTCCTCCCAGCGGGAAGGAACCTTCTGTCGTCATATCTGGAAAATCTAGAATTCGGAAGGTCATAAAAATCCCCAAACCAAGAATGGCCCAGATCAAGCCTTGTGAAACAATTGAATTAATCATAGTGTCTCCCTTCGATAATAGTAGTTTTATTGTAACACAAATTAAAAATGACTTCTATCAATTTTTGTCAATAGCTGAAATGTTGAGGAATAGCCACTATTGATCCGAAATGATTTCAGTTAATTGTCATTGATTTAAAAAAGTCGTATTCAAAATCGTATTCATTGCCCGCATAATTGAGAGAATGAGCCCAAGGGCTTTTTTTGTTGTTCCAAAATAGACAATACTTTCAAACAAATAAAAAAACGGTAGCATTACGCTACCGCTAAAAACAATTATAAAGCCGTCTCGACCACTCCGAGGGCTTTTACTTCTTCAAGTGACCACACTCCAAGCTGGAACATGACACGAACCACGTTCGCCTCACGGGCGCCAGCAAAACCAGATCGATTTTGCAAGCGTGCTTTTTTGAAATCAAGGCCTTCAATTTTATTTAAAGGGTTGATAACTTTAGTGTTATCGGCCCAGTATGCTGCGTCACAATTCTTTTTCAATTCCTTGATCGTTAGTGTCCGCCTGCTTGCTGAGATGATATTCCCGACAATAGGGAACCCATTCCATGACGTGCTGTTGATATTCGGTGAATAACCTACACCGTAAATTGTCTCGGTTGTCGCATAATCTGGTAATTGCAGACCACAACCATTGTCGAACCAGATTGTCCAAGGACGAGTGCTTTGATCTAAGGTGTAAGCGGTTGGAGCGTGTCTCTTGCTATTCCGGCTTGAAATGCTGTCAGAAATTTGTCGTTTGTATTGTTCGAAATCGTTAACACTGACAAGTCGGCTTGTGTCAATCGTTGGTAATTTTGATTGTGTGACGAATGGATCGCCACCGTTTTTTAATTTATCATCAATTAACTTGTCCAAGCCAAGCTCTACGTGCTTATCTCGAATGTTAGTAGTCATTTGAGATTGTAGCGCTTCATACGTCGGAAATAATTGATAAGTCTTATCGGCTTTTAGAGTGTTGGTACGTAAGTCTTTGATATCCCGACCAATCGCACGAATAACATTTAAAATATTATTCATACGCTCACGCTTTCGCTGTCGTATATTCTGCTACAAGATCGAGGTTTTCAAGATCAGTGAATTTCTGACCAAGCTCAGTCAGTTTGGCGACAATCGCACTGTCTGAACTTCCGCCAGCGCTGATCTTTTCAGCGATTTCTTTGAGCGTGTCCAAATTTTCTGGTACACCCTCGCCAAGGATTGCCGTTTTGACCCCTTGAATAGCCGTGTCCAGTTGTTGCTGCGTGATGCCGCCTTGGCCAATTTCAGACTTATCTGCCTTGGTAGCAAGCGTGGTGTTGATTTTTTTTACATCAGTACCTATGGCACGGACTAAAGATGTTAAATTTTCTGTGTTTAAAGTCATATTTTTCTCCTTTAAATTTTAGCTAGATTGTATAGTACTGTTAGGTCTGGCAACTCTTCCGTTTGTGATCCGTTTGGATGTTCCGCGATATACTTGTCAATTTCAGTTTTAACATCATTTTTTACAAGGTCCAAAACTTGCTCGCTTGTGTATTCGTCCGCCGATTGAACCACGTCAACTCGGACGCTCTGGTCACTCGGGAATACATATCCACCAGCCCCCACCTCAACGAGATAGCTCTCGACTGGAAGAACTTTGGGAATCTTAAACAATACCTTTGACCCTTGGACGGTTGTCGAAAAGGACGCTTTGCCCTTTTTACTGGTAAAGTGGACTGTAGCTTCCTGCCCCTCAAGATCGATCGGAGTCCATCTCTCATCGTATAATGCAAAACCAAAAAGGGAAGCCGAGTCGCCTTGTTTAACGACCCGGCCGCCCTCAAACTGCTTTAAATTGGTACAGTTTGAGCGATTCATTCAATCACCCCTCTTTACTCATAATAGTTTACTAGATCGTCCTTGTCCCAGCATGACAGCCAGATAGGGCCGAATTGCCCGAACTCAAACAAGCGCCAGTAATAGCCACCATAGTAGCCACCCTTGCCAGTGTCTGCGATATTGACTTCATCGAGTTCGAAGCTAAAGTACATACCAGCTTTAAAGTCTTGATCTGCACCGTCTGGCAAGTTGTTGCCGTCCTTATCGACCCAATTCACCATGGACACGGGGATCCCGTTTTCTGTCCAGTCAAAGCCGACTGGTGCGAGATAGTCACATTTGATTTGCCACATACCATTGACGTATTTGACCTCATTCGCTTGGTAAAAGGCCTTGTCTTTTGGTTGTACGGCTGTGCTTGCTTGGTTGTTGGTTTGAGGTGCTGTGTCAGCGTATCGCCAAACCTCGATATAAGCCGGTTTATTCCAACCGTAGTAGTCGTTCCAAGGGTAAGTGTTAATAGCTTGCCCAGTTGCACCTTGTGTCGAATAGTCGCAAGAGATGAAGTATGTATCATCGATCATCACTCCGACGTGTCCACCAGCACCACCAGACGTTGACATATCAGCACCCCAGCTCATCAAGACAATATCGGCTGATTGAGCGTCCCATGGTTGGTTACGGCTCACACGATAAAAGCCATTGTTTGCTAGTTGCTGGCCAAGTGTAACCGTAGACGGTAAACCTTGAATCGGAATACCGGCTTCCTTTAAGACTTGCGACATGATACCGGAACAGTCACCCGTGCCGTCTGAACCGTTACGGCTTCCCAGCATTGAATAGGTAATCAGCCCACGACGACTAATAAAGCCGTTTACAATAGATTGTTGTACACTCATTGCTTATCTCCTATTTCTTCCATTCGTCATTCGCTTTTTTAACGGCCGCTTCAATAAAAGTATTTAGCTCTTGATTGGTCAAGTGAATATTTTGAGATTCAAGGCCCTCGATCAAGCTAGTTTTAGCGTGCTCTAACTTGTCTGATCCGTGGATATCCAACTTATCCGAGACTTGCTCTGTAGCGTTGACCGCATTTTTTGCCAAGATCTCAACGATCTCGATTGCTTTCTTACCACCGCGCATGAGTAAGTATTTCTTGATCGCTTGTACCACGATCCCCGTCAATACAACTAAAATGCTCATAGCCGATGAAGTAATAATGCTTGTAATTTGATCCATGTTATTTCTCCTCTTTAATTTCTAGCTCCAAAAAGCGCTCAAAAAGTACTTTTATAGCTCCGTTACCGCCTAATTCGACGTAACTCTCATATAATTTCGAAAGCTCCTCTAGTTCGTGCTGGTTTGTATGTCCGCGTTTTAACGCGTTTTTTAAGTTCTCCTGCAATCGAAAGCGTTGAAGCCGTTGTAAGCCTTTCCCGATAATCGTCAAATTCCGATTGTTATCTTTTCCGATTTCTTCCACGCTTGATACTGACTTCTCGAGGGTGTCTATCTTATTAGATAGACCCTCAAGACGTTTGTCAGCTTCTTTAGTGGTTTTGGTACTCTTGAATGAAAAGTAACTGGGAATAATCACGACTAAGACGGGAGTTAATTTGTCAACTAGTGCCAATAGGTCCAATTTTACCACCCCCTATTATGCTACTAGCTTACTGTGCAGATGCCGTAGTCATAGGGTCTGTTGCTGGTGTTGCTTTAGGTTCAGTCCATTTCCAGACTGCCAACTTACCATTTTGTGATAACGCACCTTCAAGATCAGCCACTGTTTCGTTGTTGTAAGTAAAATCTTGATTTACTTGAACTAGCACACGTTGGCCTTCTCCGAATTTTGGAGTATGGTTTGGATCATTGACTGTAAAGATTTCGTAAGGCTTGTAAGTCTTACCAGCTTGTCCAGCTTCGATGAGTTCCAGACCACGCGCATATAACGTGGGATCAAGTGGGTTTTCTGTGTTGGTCACCGCAACCAATACAGCCCAATCAGAGACAGCTTTATTCTCTGCGATCTTCTTGCCTTTCTCAGCCAGTTTAGTTTCGTACTCTTGGGCCTGCGTGTGCAAATCTTCTTGCAACTTCTTCACACCATCTGCTGGGTTTAGCTCAGTCGCAACTTGTCCGAGCACAGCTTGGATCAGCACCTCATCTGATTCGTTAGTACGGTCCCCGATTAATACACGCTCAAAGGCTGTGTAAGGGTTCGCTGACCGGATCGATACGAAAGTACGTCCTTCTTCTTGCAAGTATTTGTTAATGATTTTAAATTCCATGATTATTTACCTTCTTCTAATTTTTGAGATGCCTCGTCAAAGAGGTCCTTGAGTGCTGGATCGCTATCCAAAACGTCGTTAAATTTGCTTAATAGCTCGTTTACGCGCTTGTTTTCTTCGCTCGCTTCTTCGTATAAGACCTTGTAATTTGAGGCTTCTACGATCGCGTTTGCGAGTTTCTGCGAGATCTCGGTTACAATTTTATTTACTGTGTTCATTTGTGGCCCCTTTTTACATTTTATAATTTCCGATATTAGTCCAGCCAGCATGTTTTGCGATGGCGACGACAAAATCCACTAAAGTATTAAAAGTGGTTGCTAAATTTCTATTTTTGATAGTAATATCATTCGCAATGTTAATACTCTTAGTACGCATAGAATCGGAAGACACTTGTTTTGCTCCGACAACTTCCGTGCTTATAAACCCCTTTTCGTGCCCATTCATTGTCACACCCTCTCGGGCATCTAAACTTAACAAGCCGTAACTATCAATGACTGTATCGCCTTGCCAAGTGCCCTTGATCGCGTTAGTATTCAGCGTTAAACGCGAGTTTAGATCAATATCCAAGAAATCAGCAAGCATTGAAATTTTACTTGTGTAATATCTATTATTAATATCACCGATTTTAATATAGGCTTGTGGCGCGGTCGACGTTTTAACTTCTGAGATCCCGATACTTACTTCCCCGGTGGTGAGTTGTTCGATAACTCCTCGGCCATTCGCACGGGTCCCCATCAAGATTGAAGTTGCTGTTCCTGTCCGAGCCGTCCATAAGTCCCGATTATTTTGTTGATTTTTTAATTTCGAAGCTGTGGCTGGATCGATATCGACACCAATCAAAAGACCAGAACCTTTTGTATTGGAGGCCCTATCACCACTTCCGATCATTGATACGGTCCCATCGTTTTTGTTGTAAAACGTTAGAAGCGTGTGATTATCGAATTTGATCTCATTTTTTGGTGTATCGATCATAAACGATTCATCAATACTTCCAAGTGTGACACCTCGAATATCGATACCTCGTAGAGTTCCCGTGTTGATTGCTCCAGCGTCAAAGTTTACCGCTCTGAATGTCGAAAAATCAGCTTCACCACCAGAAATCTTGTTAGCGGTTAAGGTTTTAATGGCTGCTCCATCGATCACGGCTTCATCGATCACGGTCTGGCCAGTGATATGAGTCAACCGTCCATCTATTCGGTTCGTTCCGTCAGCGAGTACATTGATAGAGTTCAACACGTCACCATTGCTGTTTAGGTTACGCACTGCCCAAGAACCGGCAAGCTGTGTTACTTGAGTTCTGACAGCTTCTAATGGCCCTAAACTATCGTCTGGCGATGGTTGCCATAAGCGATCGCTAGAGCCTTCGTAGAAGTCAAGCTCGGTCATAAACAGACCAGACCAACCACTAAAGTTGCCGTCATAAAAGAAGGCCAAGTAGCCCTCGTCAAAATTCCCTGTATTAAAGCTGAATGATTTCTTGATAGCTCGTGTAGAGTCAAAAGCTGGTGATTCGGTTTTTCTATAAATAATATCAATGTCTTGGTAATCGCTCATAGAGCCTTTTTTTCGTTTCCTAAGCACGATACTAAAATACTTTGTATTTGTGTCAAACGCTGTCAAATTAAGCATATAATTTGTATTTCGTTTGACAAGGAAGCGTGGGCTTTTGACAACTGCACCACTTGAAAGTAGAAACATACGTTTTTGGCCGTTTAGATAAAATTGGTGAGCCGTGAAGCTCAAATGCCCGTTTTCTTCGGTCCAATAATTAAGACCATCGTCCGCCCTCGAATTCCGGAGCATATTCGGGCCACCCGTGCTTGAATACTTCCCGACCTCTGTCCGGAAGATCTCGCTGGACATAACCAATCGTGAGAGCTTGTCTGGTGCGCCTGTTTCAGACGTACCAAGGATCCGCTCAAAAACCTTGTTAGATTCGGTTAGCTTGTTAAATTCGACGGTTTGGTTTCTGATGTTTTGGTTAATACCAGCTAAAACAGGGCCAATATCCTTTTGCTCGGCAAAATCGTTTTTGATATTTTGCAAAATTTTATTATAGATAACCCCACCGTCAGTCTGGTTGAGAGTTTCTATGACTTTTTGATTTAAGTCTGGACTAGATAAAATCTGCTGCTTGATCTGGTCAGATAGCTTGGACGTGTCTGGTAGCGTTCCTGCTTTCGCGAGAGCTTCTTGTGCTGTTGCGTTGGCCTGTGCTATGGCTTGGTTCGTTGATACTTGGGCATTGTTGACTATTTTTTCAATTTTTGACGTGTCAACTTTGAGAATTTTCGGGAGCCATTCCGACCCGCTCCAATAATAGAGTTCTGTTTCCTCGCCCACGGTCAAGTACAAGAGATCGCCTTCGTGAAGCGTTCCTCTTGGTTCGTCTTTTGGCTTCGTGGTGCCGTAATAGTTGGTATTCTTTCCATTCACGGAAACAAGCGCCTGTGTAGCCACCTCAAGAGCGCCTTCAGCGTATTGTTTCGACTCTGACACGCTTCGCATAATCGAGCCTTCCGACGTGATTGCTTTCTGGACGGTTCCGATATCGTTACACGTTACCTTGTGAGATAATAGCCGGCCCGTGACGTCGTAACTGCTCTCGTAAGACACAATACGAATCTTCTCGCGGAACCCGATCGTCTCATTAATAGCCATGATATAGTCACCAGCGCGAGGCCGCGTGTACTTATATCCCGCTTGTGTGAGATCTTCCATATCAAGCTGGACCGAAATCGAATAGGATTCGTCGACTTCTTTCTTTAGCCGTTCTAAGAGCTTACCTGTTTCTTTGTAACGTTCATCTGTTACGGGTTCGCCCTCGATCCGGCCATAAATCCGAGCAAGTGGGCTCTCGTATTCTGAGGTATATCGGCCCATGTCGTGATTTTTTTCGTCCTTCCACGCTCCGAAGCCCTTCTTATATGTAATAAAGCCACCGATATTCTTTTCGATCGTGAGCTCGTTCATATTGAAATTTTTCCGAACGACCGTCGAAAGGTCAGTCCCGACTTTCTTCAAAATTCGAACGACCTTACCAGTAACCGAAAATTCGAGACCAGCTTCTTTAATGATCTCTTTAAACATTTTCAACCGGCTCGCGTTTCCGAAATTCTCCTTCCGGATTGCCTTTGCTTCTGCTTCGATCACATAACGATAGCCACTATCTTTGAAGATCGCTTCGATATAGACTTCAAAGCGATTTGAGCCGTTAAACTCTTTATAACAATTCGAGTGCTCGAAATCGTAGAAGAATTGGTGGACCGCGTCAAACGATAGCGAAATATTCTTCCCTTCGTCCTTTGGTTTTGCGTAAATGATCTTATAGAGTTCACCATCGAAAGTAAAGCTCCACCCACGATCTAATTTCGATAAAACTTGCTTGTTAGAAACAATTGTCCCCGAAATTGATCGCTCACCATTTACAGCGTTTTTTGTTGTTAATTCGACTTGGGCTCCGTATCCGTTGCCTCTTTCGTCGTAAAAAGTAATCAATGATCCACCTCCTCTCTAGCGATAAAGCTCTTTAAAACCGAGGATCTTGACAGTCCCCTTGAAATTTGTAAACCAATTGACCGACCGGTTAGGTTTTGGCTTAATAACGAAATACTCGTAATTTGTCCGGTTATTGACGTTTAGATCCTGCGTCGTTGGTCCTTGATAGATCGCCGTCTCGACCCCTTTTAAAAGGAGCTTTTGGCCAGATCTCAAAGGCGTTTCTGTGTGCTGGTAAGTAAACCGACGGCCGTCAATCTCAAGGAAAAAATCAGTATTATCAGCGTTTGCGGTCAATTCCACAATAAACGGTACTTCTAATTGGCTAAGTGGTGCCGTTCCGTTGTATGGAAAACTGTTTGTGCTAAGTGGAAGATCCCTTGGGATTGTCTCACCATACGGGAGCTCCGCTGTCACGAATGAGAACGAAACATTATACTTGATCCCGGCTTCTGAATTACCAATAAAATCAAACTCGATTTGACCTTCGCCCACGACGTTATAACGATATTTCCAGTTTGCGTGAGGCAACTGGGAGATGTCGAGATCGCCCGTTGTTTGCCCCGGAGTCTGGAATTCGTAAATATTATTTACGTTTTGGTACAATTTCGTGATATAAAAGCTATCGTCACCCAAGACCCAGCGAGAAATTTCGTCCTTTTTATTTAAAAAGTCCTCCATCGATCCCGCTGAAAGCCTAGCTGTGACTGAGATTTTCTTTTCGGTATAAGTCAAGCCGTCGAAAATATAACCATTGCGCCCCTTGACGGTTCGCCTTGATAACTCCACGGCCGGGGACGAATCGTCGACCGTGATATTGTAAAGGCCAAGGCCAGATAATTTCTGACTTTGGCCGTCTTTTTCGATTAATAAGTCCATCGTTCCCCCTTTACGCGAAATAAGCATCTAGCGCTTTTTCTCTTGCGTCTTTTTCTTTGATCGTAGTATAGATCTTGTCTCCCACGATCTCGTTATGTACTTCGAATTTTTGGTTCGAAAGTTGCGAATTTTTAACCTCATCGCTCAAGTCCTCAAGAGACGAACGAACGCCCGAACTTGTCACATTCGCGCTTGTGGTCAATACACTATTAGTCTGATAATCTTGATCTGTGATCGCTTGGGCATACTGGCGGGCTATGCCGTTGATATCTGACACCCAATCTTTCATACCAATATAAAGACCTTCACCCGTGAAGCCCCCGATTTTCTTCATAACCCGGGACGGCGAGTGAATATCAAGAGCTGAACTCATGATCGAAGCGATATTTGAAGCGATACTATAGGCGAGATCGTACAGCGAACCAGCCATCGAAGCAAGCCCGTTATATAGACCCATACCCGTGTTAAATCCGACCATTTGAAGCAATGCCGGGAGATAACTAAACGAAGCCGAAATCTGTTCACAAGATGAACTAGCAAGCGAAACGGCTTGCGCCATGCTTGATTGCATGGTACTAGTAAATGCTTGCATACCGCTTTTAGCGCTATTTGTTACCCTTTGGAAAGTTGTTCTAAATGTAGCCTCTAAACGTTGACCAGCTGAAGTACTCAAGCTCGAAATCATGCTTAAACCAGTTTTTATGGCTTGAGCCGTAGCACTCATCGCACTTGATACAGATTTTTGAATACCTTGAAAACTAGTTGTCAATGATTGCGCCATTTGAGAACTTGCCGTTTGGGCTTGTTTAGCCATATTAGACAAATCTGCTTGCGTACTCGCTACCATCGCATTAGTAGCGCTCGTTGCTCCCGTTTGCATTTGTTGGAAGTTTGCAACAACGTTCGCGCTTGCTTGTTGCGCGTTGGTGGTTGCAGCCGTGTTGACTCCCGTCGTGCTTGCGTTCGCATTGTTCATCAACTGATTCAACTCGTTACTTGCGTTCGCGTTTAACTGGCCGATATTAGTCGTTACGCCTGTATTCATCTGGCCAGTTTGAGCGAGTGCGTTTGCGTTCATCTGGTTAAATGACGTGTCCGCATTTGCAGCAAGCTGTTGCATATTCATTGTCCCGTTAACGTTCATCGTGTTGAAGTTAGTTGAAGCGGTTTGTTGCAACTGAGTTGTGCTGTCCATCGCATTTGTGGCCAGCTGGTTCATATTAGTAGTAACGCCAAGATTCATATTTGACGTTGACGCGATCGTATTCGCGCTCATTTGATCGTAAGACGTCGACACGTTAGTACTAGCGGTTGAAGCATCGGTACTTAATTGTGTCGTTGTTTCTGAACTCTTGCTCTTAATATGTTCAGCCGTGCCGTCAATAGACGCCTTGGTTTTTTCTCCGCCTTCGTCCGACTTACCAGTGATCCAATCCCAGATCCCACCGAAGAAATTCCCGATAGCGTCCGCGACGGCTTTCAAGGCTTCTGGAACGAAGTTGAGTAAGGCTTCACCGAATCCTTTAATAATTTCCCAAGCAGCTTTAACAATATTCGGCAAGCCCTTAATGATCGCAAGTGCGAGCTGTACGACTAACTGTGCCCCTGCCATGATTAACTGTGGCAAGGCTTGAGCAAGGCCACGAATCATCTGACTAATAATCTGAGCAGCGCTTTGGGCTATTTGTGGCAAAGCATTAATAACACCTTGAACGAGGCTCACGATTAATTGAATACCACCTTGTAAAATCGTAGGCAAGTTTGACAAGATCGTTTGCATAAATCCAACAATGACTTGTGTCGCGATCTCGATAATTGTCGGTAACGATTGAACAATACCATTTACGATATTCATCAAGATTTGAATACCTTGTTCGAGGATTTGTGGGAATTGCGCTTGCATATTAGTAATAAAATTAGTTACAATCTGTTGCGCCGTCGAAAGGATTTGCGGTAAGTTTTGCAAGATCCCTTGTGTAACGCTAAGAAGTAACTGCATACCAATAGAGAGAAGCTGTGGCAATGCTGAAAGCAAACTGTTGACCAAAGTCCCGATAATAGTTACCGCGGACGAGATCAACGAGCCCGCATTTTGGCCCACACCTTGAACGAGGCTACCGATCAACTGAATACCAGCGTCAACAATAACCGGGAACATTGTCGCGAATCCTTGCGCTAGTTTTGCCACTAGATCAGCACCCGAAGCGATAAGACTCGGTAATTGACTAGTAATGCCATTTACAAGGCTTTGAATAATCATCGGGCCTTTAGTCGTGACTGTGGTAATTAACTGATCGATCTGTTGCCCAAATTGTTGGTTGATTAGGCCAAGGCCAGCTAGGACTAGCCCCAGAATAGCAGCCGGGCCGATTGACGCGAGAGCGATTCCCATAACGGAAGCGATCCCAGTCGTCATCATTCCAAGGACTGATAAACCTTGTGAAGCTGCTCCACCAAGTACGCCCGGAATACCGCCGATCTTACCAACGAAGCTCGAAATTGATCCGCCAGCCGCACTAAATGCACTTGACGCGATAGATCCGAGACCCATCGTCTTACTTGCGACAACGCCCATAATGCCAGTAAGTGAAGTCAACCCACTAACGGCTGGACCAAACGCAAACGCTCCAATAAGACCCGTTACGGCTGGTTTTACGGTCTGCATGGTATCCTTGAACTTATTCGCTTGTTCGTCGGACATTTTAGTCCCATTAAGAAATTGATCTAACGCCGGATTTAATGAGGTTAGAGCGTCTAGGAATTTTTGTAACCCTTGGGAGTTGGATAATTTGTCCACCAACTTGTCAAGCCATTTTACGAGTGTCGTAAGGATAGGAAGGACTGCCGTACCAACTTTGATCTGGAACGTTTCCCAAGATCCACTCAATGCTTCGACGGCTCCTTTTAAGTTATTGAGCTTTTCAGCAGCAACTTGAGCAGCCGTTACTTTGTCGATCGCTTCTTGCATTTTGTTGGCGCCGTCTGCTCCCTCGTTCATCGCGATAGTTGCAGCACGCACCGCGTCGGTACCGAACATGGTTTTCAAAGCCATTTGTTTTTCCGCGTCGGTAAGCCCCCCGAGTTTATCTTTCAAAACTTGAGAAATCTCAGCAAACGACTTGACTTTACCTTCGGCTGTAAAGAACTGGTTTGAGCCATCGGCTGTAATGATACCGAGTTCTTTCATCATGTTCGTTTGTGCTTTGGTTTGCGGTTGCAAATTCATAAGCATAGTTTTAAGTGATGTACCGGCGTCTGATCCCTTGAGACCGTTTTGAGCAAATACTGCGAGGGCGTTTGTGGTATCGCGGAACGATAGACCAAGCCCAGAAGCAACGGGAGCGACTGCGGAAAGTCCATATTTCAGTTCGTGGACGTCTGTCGCTGACGCGTTAGCAGCTCCCGCGAGTTGGTTCGCTGCCTGTGTGGCTGTCATGCCGTCACGTTTAAACGCATTTAAAGCTGTCGATGTAATTTCAGCCGCTTCTTTCAGATCCAATTCCCCAGCTGTGGCCAAGTTAAGGGACGCGGTAAGCCCACCGTTTAGGATATCTTTTGTTGATACCCCGGCTTTTGCAAGTTCACCGATCGCGTCAGCAGCTTCACCAGCACTAAAGGCTGTATCGGCCCCAGCTTTGATTGCAGCGTCGTTGAATTGCTTCATCGTTGCTGCGCTCTCACCAGTCACGGCCTTGATATTGCTCATTTTGGCTTCAAATTCAGCAGCTTTTGAGACTGTACTCTTGATCGCTTGTTTCCCGAGATCGAAGAGTTTATAAGCAGCAGCCACACCTAAAACCTGCTTCACTAGATTAGTTGACGCGCTCGCCGCTTGATTTGTATGATTTACAATCCCGGTCAAGGCTCCTACTGCCTTTTGGCCCGTTGTTTGAAACGCGTTCCCGAGCCGTCCGCTTACATTGCTCGCGAGACTGTTAACCGAGGACAAGATTTTGCCTCCGAACGAATTTTGAACCCGTTCCGCAAAGCCATTTGCCTTGCTGGTTAGGTTGGTAAACATACTAGACCATGACGAATTGATCGGATTCAGAACTCTTTGGCCAAGTGCACTCGTAAGATTCCCAGCCACGGACTGGATTCGAGCTTCGAGACGGGCCATAGCGTCCCCAATAGAGCCAAAGGCCGTCTTATACGATCCGGACATATTGTTTGCTGAGTTCGTAAAGACCGAACCTAAACCGTGGACTTTGGAGCTGATACTCTGCGCCATAGAGTCAACACTATTTGCCATTTCAGCAAAAGCACTCTTTGGCGATTTAATAGCGTTTGAAATATCAAAATCAAACGCTTTTTTAATTTTGGAATTAATACTAGCCCCAACGGCCGAAACGTCGTTTTTCATCGCTCCAAAGACTGATTTTACGTCAGCCGAAACGCGAGTAAATGCCTTTCGTATGGGGTCAGGTAATTTTGCGCCGATGTTAGAAGAGATACGCTGTAGCTCTCCGAGGGCGATTTTGAATCCACCGGTCAACCCTTGGCCGATTTTAGATCCGATATTCTGGTTACTGTTTGCGAGCCGGTTCATTAATTCCCCGACTTCACGAATCATCTGATTTGCACTTTTAGAGGCCTCTTGTGCAGCGCTCTGAAATGCTTTACGTGTCGAATTTACGACGTCGCTCATCGCCTTTTCATATCCCGATAAGTCCGCACCAATAATCGCTTCAATTGATCCGTCAAAAGCCATCGCCCATCACCTCCTTTTTTATTATCTATTTCTAAAATGCTCGTTAAGACGCTCGATCTTTTCAAGCATATTCTGAGAATTTCCTCGTTTTTGTTCTTCGTGTTGTCTGAATAGACGACGCACTTTCTCGCGATCCTTTTTCTTGCTCAACTTGCCAAAGTCCGCTTTTTTAGCGTTCAACGTATAGCGAAGATTAAAAGCAAGTTCGACAAGGTTTTCCCTTTCTTCGATTGCTCGATAATAAAGACCCTCGCGAATCGCGTCAAGTTCTGTCTTGGTACACGAAAAGATAATATTCGGATCAGTTAGACCCAAACGCGCACACTCTATTAAGAGATTGCGTTTCTCAAGCGCCCAATTTGCGCTTCCGTCTGTTCGATCTGAAGCTCCGCTTGTGCTTTGTCCTCCGCTGTTTCTGCTTTGGCTTTGAGGTACTTCAATCCCAGCTCGAGATTTTCTAAGTATTTCGAAACTTTCTCTTTGAAAAAACCAGATTCAACCATCTCTTCTTCAAGTGCTTCAAATAGTGGTTCTGTGCTTTCTGCTCCGAGATCTTCCATTTTGTTCGCAATCGCTTTGATCGCTTCTTCATCGCTTACGGCTTTCGCTTTTTTAGAAGCGCATAGCTTGATAAGATCCACTAGAGCCGAATCGTTACGATCCACAACACGAAGGAATAGAGCTCCGACGCCGTCTTCGTTACGTTTACCATCTGGGCCTTGAGATCCCAGATCACGATTGACCTTGTACATTGTCATATAGTCAAATTTGATCTCGATCGAACGACTTCCAACTGTAAATTCCATTGAATAACTCCTTTTTTGTCAAAAAAATAAAAGCAAAAGGGCATTTGAAGCCCCTTTGCTTGAAAAATTAGCGTGTGATATTGTTGTAATCGCCTGTTGTTTCGCCCGGGTTTTGGTACTCGTAAACGTCATTCAACATTGCGATTTCGTCCGCTGAAAGTGGGAAACGTCCATCACGCAAGCGTCCAACGATCCCCACTGTATAGTTCAACTCAACGAATCCATCGATTGCGTCAGTGAATTCGACGTCGTCCGTGATCTTACCATAACCAAATTGAGCTGGATAGGTATCTTTTCCGGAAGTTGCGTCTTTGACGCTATCATCAACGATAACGCGCCAGATCTTCAATGATTCCCCTGTCTTTTGTGCGTCAAGAACAGTTTGAACTGATGGATCTTTAGGCGCGAAATATTGAGTCAACTCGATTGAGTGCTCATCTGTTGCTTTTTCAAGCAAGCGTCCTTGTTGAGTTTGTTCGTCAATGTATTCACCACCCATGGTAGTAGTACCATCTGTACGATAGGCTGGAAGCATTGCTCCGTTACCTTTTTCAGCGTGAATTGATTGAATGAAATAAAATACTTTTTTACCTACGACCGGCTTTGCGATCGTAATTTTAATTTTTGCTTTTTCTTCTTCTGCACCCATGTATTAAATGCTCCTTTTAAAAAATTGTGTCTGTTAATGCAATGACAATATGATAGACTTCACGGCCTATCGTATCGTCTAAGAGTACGCTCGCGTTAATATTGCGATTGTGGCCGATCCTGCGAAGGGCCTCAGATTTGATTTTCTCGACCCCGGCCCGGCTTTCCGTGCCCGGTAAGAAGATATCAACCTGTACGCTCATATCCTCGATTATAAGCCCCGTTTGAGCTGTTTTTGACGTGTCCGAGCTAGATTGCCCAATCACCAAAAACGGCTCGAGTGTGTCTTGTTTAGGTAGCTTGAACTTAATCGGAATATTGAGTGGTTTTAGTTTTTCGCGTAAATCTGCGAGCATTTTAACTGAAGGCGTTTCGTTTGCCATGAATCACCTCCTAAACATTTTACGAAGGTTTTTAAATAACACTTCGCTTTCTTCCTTAACGGCTGGACCAAGGAACGGCTGGGCCTTCATCTTCCGAGTTCCAAGCTCCACATAGACCGAATAGCCCGCGGGCGACGTTACCTTATAACGTAACATACCCACCCGAGCGACAAAGATCCCGTTTCGCATGAATCCGGTATCGACTGCCGCTTTCATCTTGGCTTTCCGTTCCACACGCAAGGCCGATCGTTGCAATTCAGCCGATACAGCCCGACGCGCTTCCCGTGGCTTGTTTTGGACATGTCTGATAAACTTGTCCAGCCCTTTTACTGTGTACGAAAAACTCATAAGTAAATAACCGTGCTATTATGATGATGTCGTTTGCCTTTGATCTTTAGTCTGTGGCCATTATAAATCACTTCCGAGAAGCCCTTATACGTGCCTTGTAAGTGCAATTTGAATGAATCAAAATCATACTTACCAAAGAGACCCATCATCTCATAGTTAGATAATGAATTTCGCATACAAGGGACCGGAAAACTCTTTTTCGTTTCCGTATTCTCGAGCAATTCGTCCTCTGGCTCTTCCTCAAAGATCAAGGTTACGCGTTCGTTATAGATCATACACGCGCCCCCTTTAAATGAATCGAGCGATTCCGCGGGCGTTGTGTTTGACCGCAAGGCCTTTTAAAACGGCCTTATGCTCATCTGTTAGATAGCTAGACTCCCAAGTGAAGCTCCGACCTTCCTCGCTGTCCGCTGTCGCGCCTTCCGAGTTTAGTCGATTAAAGCGACTGACGGCAACGTCTCGAAGGATATAAGCCACACTCTCGGGCAATTCCTCGAGTGCTGTTTCCGAGAATTGATTGACGTAAGCGATCATACGCTCGAAGCTATCCCGTACAATAAGGGCCAAAAGATCGTCTTGTTCTTGGTCAGCTTTGGGAATACCTTTCAACAAACGAAGTTCTTCCGTTACTTGATCGATATTGATTGCTGTCATCGCTAAAACCTCCTAAAACTAGGCTGCTACTGCTGACGCTGGCGCTTCGATTGTAGCTTCTACCACACCGTCCGGAATTTCAGCAAAGAGAACGTTTGCGCCAAAGAATACTGACTCAAAAGTCAAGTTATTCAAGTGACGATCACGCGCCACACCGATAAGACCTGTTTCATCTGTGAAGTCCGCAAACAATCCGCCAAGATCTCCACCAGACACGTTTAAGTAAGCGAAAACAAGGTTTTCAACGGCTGTTGTATAGATCTTCCCTTGTGGGCATGAAGGCATGACAATAACGTTTTGCATACCGAGGAAGTTTTGCAAGAGTGTGAATCCGAATACGTTTGAAGCGTCAGACGCAACGGCTGTGTTTCCAAGGTATTCAGCCACATCGAGCGGGTTAACGAAAGATACCAGTGGAGATCCTTCGAACTCGTTGAAAGTGGTCAATTTGCCCCAGCTGTTCGCAAGAGCTTGTTGAAGGCTTTTTCCTTTGACTTTAGTTTTAGTCTTTTTAAGGTAAGCAAGGAAATCTTCTTTGATTCCGTTTTGAATTTCACGGAGTAAGCGTGTATCTGCCTCTGTGATAGCGCGTGACGCACCGTGACGGGCGATTGCTTCCGCTGATACTGCACGACGTTTCTTGAACCATTCTACCGTGTATTCTTGGTCCTTCGCGCGTGTCATTTTAGAAAGCGGAATTGTTTCACCTTCAGCGGTTTTAGTTGTGTCAACGTCCGCTGTCCATTTGTAAGTTTGGATCTTTAAGTCATTTGTCAACTCTTGGCGACGTGTAACGCCCAAAAGTCGAAGTAAGTCGTTGATATTTTTAGAAAATTTGTTGACAAAATCAATGGACTTAATTTCGCCAAGATCTGTCATGGTTGTTAGTTTTGTTTCAGCCATATTTTAATAGCCCTTTCTAATTTTTAAATAGTCCAATGTTTGCAGCAATCATTGCTTGACGCTCTTCGTCGTTTTCAATAGCCATGATCTCCGCTTTCGTCATAGATACTGGGCCCGTACCCTTGCGAGGTGCTTTCTGTGTCAAACGTTCGTCGACGCGGGTTTCTACTGCCTTATCAAAGATTTGTCGCAAAGTGCCGATCTTCTCTTTTGTGGCTTCCGCTGTCTCATCGATCACAAAATCAATAAACTCGCCCGGAAGCCCTTCTTCGCTCAATAGCGTTTGAGTGGCCACGCGCATTTCTTTGATTGCAAGAGCTCGCTCGCGTTCTTCGATCGCTTGGATCCGTTTCGCTTCCTCTTCTTTCGCGCGTTCGTCTTTGGTCAGCTTCGCGAGGCGTTCGCCTTCGCTTTTGGCCTTTTCGATTGCTTCAGCTTGTTCAGCTTCCCAGCTGGCCCGTGCTTTGGCGATTTCGGCTGCGATTGCTTTTCCAAATTCTGCGCGTGTAAAGGTACGTTCTGCCTTTTCCTGCTTGGTTTCGACTTGTTCTTCTTGAGTGACGTCTTGCTCAATAGCTTCAGTCTCAACTGCTTGTGTATTTTCTGACATTATTTTCCTCCGATGGTTACGCCATCACTCGATATTCTCGCTTTACGTCCGGCGACGAAACAATGCAGCTTTTAACGTCCTCCGCATAGTCTGGACAATAAAAAAAGCGGTCTATTCCCGCTTGTCAAGATACCGGATCACCTCCGATCAATCGTTCTTGTCACCTCGTGACTGTTTAATGCTATTTATGATACCTTCGATCATTCCAGCGATCACGGCCCAGCCTGTCACCACTAGAAAGGCAAAGCAAAAAAGGCCCGCTGTGTAAGATACCATATCCCAGATATTTATCACTCGTTTCCCTCCTCTTCGATTTCTCCCGCGTCCGGCATGATCGTAGACCGACAATTATAATGGAACGGTGGCATATTAACCCCGACTTGCGCGTCCTCTAGCTTGTATAGCTTATCTTCTTGCGCGATTCGCCGGCAAATTTGAGTTGTCCGATCGTCTAGCACGACCAAGATCCGATAGTATTCAAGCCCGGCTTTTTGGTACCGCTTGATAGTGGCCCGATTTATGACGGCCGTCGCGTCGGTCCTTACCAACGTTTCAGCCCGAGAGCGCGCCACGTTGAATTCTTTTCGGATCTCGCGGGCCATATCTTGTGGGCTGTCTCCACGAACAAAGCCTTGTTTAAATACCTCTCTCAGCTTCTGCGCGAGGCTGTCAGTATTGCCCCAAAGTTGCTCCGAATAATTTCGGCCATTGAAAGGCGTCTTGATAATCTCTTCAAACGCTGGACGATTGACCGCGCCCGTACGACCTCCCATAGCCTTTCTGTACGCGTATTCGGCGACGTTGAATAAATACTTCTCGAAGCTCTTATGAAGCGCTCCTGTGAGCACTCCGAGCCTGTGGATAGCTTCCAACTGCAAAGCCTCGATTCTAATCGCTCGAGCTGACGCGTATTGTTGGTTCAATCGCTTTAATAGCTCTGGATCCTTTTCAGCTTGTTCGCGGTATAACGTCGCATTATCCACATAGTCGCTCAGATCCTCACCTCTAAGGCGCTTCGTTGCGTCTTGGTAAGTGAGCTCATGATCTTCAGCGTACTTTGTGTAAAAGTCAAACAACGACTTTTGAAGCCTTACCGCCTCATTGCGGTAAGTTTTTTCTAATTCGGCGAAAAAGTCTATATCTTTTCTGTCAACATACTCGAATATCTCACGGGCGCGTGCTTCCCAGTATTTCTCATGGTTGGTTGTCTTCAGATTCTTCATCTGCTGCTACCTCGTCGCCCTGCTCAGCGTTTTGTGCCTCGTCTTGTGGTTCGATCCGTGGGAGCATTTCAAGAGCTTTTTCTGACTCTTCTTTCATACGCTCCAATTCAGCTTCAGCATTGACTCCTGTCACTTGTTCAAGCATTTCGAAGATTGTTTGTTCGCTTACCACGCCAAAAAGATTCTTGGCCATGGCCACAATCTCAGCGTCATTTTGTGGGATATTAGGCGTAAATACAACGTTCGTTTCATTGATAAGGTTGTAATTGTCTGAGTCGTTGCCCTTGATCTTCCAGATATTGACAGCAAGACGCAAACGACGCATAAGGCCTTTTTCAAACAAAAGCTCTTGTTTGCCTCGATAATTATCGGACGCCATCAGCTTATATTTCATTGCTTCGCCCGATTGTGTGCCTGCGAAGTTGCTGTCCGTCGTGTCTGGCGTAAAGGTGAAACGCATGATATCTTGAACTAGCCGTTCCTTGTATGCTTCGGCCCCGGCTGTATCGTATGATTTAACAAGATAATTTGCCGATGGTGCCGATCCGCCCGGAATCGGGTTGTCATCAAGGATCAAGATCTTTGCTTTCTTAAAGGCTTGAGATACTGCGAGCCGTCCATTTGGATTGATTCGACCGTCTTCCATAAAGTCCTTGTCCTCTACGCCCGTGAACGGGTTCCCGGAGATCACCAAAAGAGCCTCGTTACTGTCTTGCTGGAAGTTTGCAAGCTCTGACTGTGACAAGTCGTAAGCGTCGATAGAGTCCAGTACAGCTTCGAACGCCCCTGTACGGTCTGTATTGTTGCTAAACTCGTTTACTGGTACGCCATTAAAGAAATGCTCGCTTGTATCTTTGAGATGAAGCGTGTCTGTGTCTTGGTTATCGTCCACATACTCATAAATAGCGTTACTGGTATAGACCTTAACAAAATCGCGTTTGTGTCCGTTGCCATAACTGATAGAGTAGTAGTTGACTGCCATCAAAGAACGTTGCTCGTAGCTGTCGTCATAAATAACAAACGTCTGCTCTGGATCCATACGATAGAGCTTGACCCAGACCAAACCGTCTTCATCTTGGAACGTGTTCAAAAGCTCGTAAGCACGTCCATAGATCGCGAGATCTGTCTTAATCGCGACGTTGTGGTCCTTTTCGTTGTTTTGCTTGCTGAACTGATCGATCTGTTTTTGGATCTCCGCGTTTTCGTTTTTGTATTCGACCGGATTCCCGAGCATATAGCCTTGTTCGAAGATTGCGATATACTTCGCCCAGTCGCTCGCGATTCGATTATCTGCGCTGTATGGATCGCTTTTATCGTCGCGGTACTTGATATTATTATCAGCGAGATAATAGCGCTTGAGCTCTTTCAAGCGGTCTAATTGCTCGGATCTGTGCGTCCCGATATAGTTTTTTAAACGTTCGATCCATTTCTGACCCTCATATTCGATTGTTTCAAAATCTTCGGTCGTCATGATAAATTGACGATTCGCGTTCTCGTCAAAACGCCGTCCTTTTAAGAATTTCAATTTCTCTTATTCCTCCCTTTAGAAATAATATTGTGCGCTGGTCATACGCTCTTTTACTGTACTACTTGTATCGTAGACGTGTTGCGAATAGATCGCGTATCTTACCGCGTCCAGTACGTCGTCATGCTCTTTTACTGGTTCGCCCGATCGTTCATTCCAGACGTATTGATAGATCTCATCTTTGAATTTCGCGACCTTATTCGAAACGACAAAAAAACGACCAGCTTTCATCAGCTTGGCCACCTCTTCAATTCCAGATAATACTGACTTATACGCGTTAAAGCACTTGAGCCTTTCACGGTTGAACCGTCCGACGTGTTCGGGCCGTGCGCTATCAGCCCAAAAGAATATATCGCCATACCGCGCCTTGATATCTTTTGCGATATTTACCCAGAAGTCTATCTCTTTGTACTGGTGCGCGTGTTCCTCGAGTATATACACATCGCCGGCCTCAGTTTGGCCCACGACCACGATCGAGCCCCAGTGTTCATAACCCCAGTCAACCCCCGCGTAAATCTTCGCGAAATGTTCGGGCGGTTGTGTCGTGTACATATCCTCTTTAAAGTCACGATAGACCGCACCTTCACCGATCACCCAGCGCCCGTATATCCCGCGTTCGGTAAACATACCAGAAGGCGTTGTCGCTATTAGATTATCGACGTATCTTTGATTCAAGAATGTATTATCAAAGATTGTAAAATGATTTGCGACGATCTTTTCATCATCTGCCTTGTCGATATAATCGACCTTGAGCCAATGCTTCGGGTGGTCCGGGTTGGTATCGCATATAATACGCGCGCCATATCCGGAGCAACGTTTCAAAATTTCGTCGAAAACCTCCTTATTCGCGAGTGTGGCCTCGTTTACATAGGCCCCGAAAGCTGTCATACCCCGGATAGCTTTTAGGCCCGCTATGGACCCCGTAAACGTCGTTACAACGTATACGCCAAAAAGAGTAAAATTCCCGTGCCGGTCAAACTGGAATTCATGCCCGTAAGCGTCGGTTATTTCGCGTAAGATATTCGTTTGCAACGTCCCAGACGATACCGCCCCCAGAATGTACATCGGAGTTTGAACCCCGACTTTTGCAGCATTTTTTTTGACCCGCTTCAGCTCCATTAAAAAAAGATCATTGTCTAGTTTGGTTTTCCCGGCCCGTACTGCGCCGTGGTTTATCATCATGTACCAGTCACGATCAACCGAGCGCCGTAAGATATCAATCTGTTTTTGGCTGTATAGATCACTAAGAGCCATCTTTGACCACTCCTTCCAACTTGTCGAAGTAATCGGACATGATATCTTCTGAAACGACATTGCCTTCCAAGGCTTGCTCTCGTTTCTTGTTCTCGAGTTGCTGGGCCTTGATTCGTTCTTTCTGCTCTTTCTTGTCGAGGTTGTCTTTCGTTCCTTCATTGCCGTTCATCTTGGCTAAAAGCTCAATCGCTCGTATATCGCCTTTAAGGGCCTTTTGCAAAAGGACTGTCGCGATCGCTGTCTGGTTCGTCGCGTTTAGTCCCTTTTCCTCAAGTGCTTCTTTTAGCTGTGGACTGAAAACGTCCATCTCCAAAATTTGATTGACTTTCTTTTTTAGGTCCGCTTTCTCCCTTCGAGCCTTGCCGGAGGCGATACCGCCTTTTCGTCCATATTTTCGAGCTTCTTCCGAGGTTGGGACCTTTAAATTGTCTGCACCAGCCATCGCCTCACTTCCTTACTTTTGATTTTTTACCTCACTCTGATTCGTTGAGCATTTACAAAACCGCTATTCAAGCCATCACGCCTCGAGTTGTGGTGCTCGTTGAAATGTTTCGCCCAGCGTTTTTTCATTTTTCCGCTTTGAATTTGTACCGCACTTTTTCCGTTTGGCTTATAATCTCTGAAATAAGTGTCTTTTCTCCACCGACTCACGCGGGAAACGTGTGCTTCTCCTTGTGTTCGAGTGATCCGCTTATCTGATTTATCATAGTTAACCGTTTGTCTTGACCCTATTCGCTTCCATTGCTCGCGTTTCTCGTGATAATTAGCAAACAATTTCTTTTTCAGTTTAATTTGAATAGGATTCAACTTTGCCTCTGTACTTTGCGGCAACGTTCCGGCGCTAGTCGCACCACCGCCACCACCTACTTTTTTCGCTTTACGGACTTTACCGCCCGAGCTTTTAGCTCCTCTACCGCCCATGTTTCATTTTCTCCGTTGTTTCATTTTCGAAATAGTGTACTTCAATATCTCCGTAGTCATATTCGACCTTACCACCATAGACTAATAATCTTTTTGGCTTCAATAGCTCAATCATAACGTCCACACCATCGCACCATATTTCAAACTGTTCTTCGTTCTGCTTGACCCCGATCGTACTGATCGCAAGTGTAGCGCCCTCCGGCAATCCGTCAAAACAAAAAGAAAAGCTGTCCGAATACGCCCACGATACCGTGGGAATAACCGTATAGCCGTATCTCTGCATAATCTGACCAATTAAACGCGAGCGGTAAACGTTCCATACTTGCATAGCGACCGGCATATCGAGATATAAGCTAAAGTCTGGCGTAAGCACACAATCGAACTCGCCTAGCTTCTCGATATAGTATTCCGGCCGTTGCCATATCCTCTCGAACTGATAATCATCAAGAAAGAAATGAACTCCTGCGCCGTGGTCCGGCTTGTTCAAAACGTAATTAAAGCCTTGCAAGCGTTCCGGAACGTGATCCACTGGATCAAGAGCGGGCATTTCAAAACGCCCTTCAGTCTTTGCTGGATCGAATAAGTCCAGATTATATTGATTTATTGTTGTTTCTCTATGAAATTCTTTTTCTTCTTCCTCTGACTCCTCTGGTTTAAAATCAAAGCCGATATCATCTTCTGGCAAGTCAAAGCCAAAATCTGCCATATCCACGGTAAAGATTCCGTCCAGCTCATCTCTTAACATTTCGGTATCAAAGCCCGTATCCATGTTTAGCTTGTTATGTACCAAGATATAGGCTTTCTTTTGATCCTCTGATAAGTGAGACAAGCGAATGACTTCCGCTTCCGTATACCCAAGTTGTTCGAGCGCTTGTAAACGTCCGTGGCCCTCGATAATGATATTGTTTTCATCGATCGCGATCGGGTCATTATTCCCAAACTCTTGAATCGATTTTTTGATCTTGTCGATCTGCTCTTGCGGGTGTAACTTCGCATTTCCCTCGTATTCCACCAGATCGGCTATTTTGACTTTTTCAATTTGCATTTAAACCACCAAAAAACAGCCTCCCCAGAAAGGAATAGGGGGAGACTGAAAAGAAAAGTATAGAGTATAGAAATCTCTGGCAAGGGGGAGAACTAAAAGAACCTTACCAAAAGCGGACGGGCGGAATCGAACCGCCGAAACGAAATAATTTTTAAAAAATATAAGGAGACCCCACAAACTGGGAAAGTTTTTTTATGAAAAGTAAAACGTGCTGATGTAACTGTTGGCTTTTTGTCCTGTCGTCCGCAATGAAGATCGTCGTTTCCTTCAATCTTCCGATAATACAATTTTATCACCTTTTTTCGTGCACTTTTCCCAACTTTCAGTGACTTTTTAAGAAAAAACTTGTATATTTCTTTTCCAGTCCTTCGAAGAACGGCTTAATGATATGCCTGTAAACTGAATTCTTTGACATAAAGAGCTCGAGTGCCACCCCTTCGACGTTTTTCGACCGCGTCACATATAGCGCCTTAATTGCCTCCCAATTTGAGGGAGCACACTCGCTTGTGTATTCTTTGATCGCTTCTGCGAGCGTATAGAGCCGAATTAACTCTGGATCATTTTCTTTAAGAATAACGTTCTTGAGCGCTTCCGGCGTGTTACTTGCTGCCTTGCTTTTTATAAACCAGTTCTCATCGAAATTTTGATAAGGGAAAGTGATTTCTTCGATTCGTTCTTTAATCTCTTTATCAAACGGATATCTTCGAAGTGCGTCGATTAGATATCCGTATCTTGTCTCAATTCTCAAGCTCCCCTCCTTTCTAGCTTCAAGCTATTTACTTCTTTTTCTCGTAAATGTCAAAGACGCCTCTTTTTTGGCTATTTCGGAATTCCAACGCTTCGGCCTTTGTTTCAAATTCAAACTCCTCGAACTTCGCCGAATGATTGCAATCCCAGCGCGTCAGCTTGTTATATTTCCTCACGACATAGACTTTCACACTATCCCCCCACGCCGTTAATATCGGCGATCTCTTGTAATTCCTGCGCCATACGCGAATTATAATCATTATTCAATTTGTTTATAATCACGTCTTGCATTGTGTTTTTTTCTTTGCTTTTTTCCAGCTCGTCTTTTTGCGTTTCGATTGTTTGTTGTAGCTCGCTGTTGCTCGTCTCAAGCACCCGTACTCGCGTGTTCAGATTGACGCATACCACGAAGAGAACGAAGAGAACGAACGCGACATTTGCGCATACTAGCTTTACATTATTCGTCATTTTCCCGTCCTTCTTTCCACATTGCGAGCCCGATCACTGCGAGGCCACCAAGCCACGCAAGCGATAAGAGCCCGAATATAACAGTTAATAAGTCCATTATTTCTCTCCTTCGATCAACAGCATAATTTTATTCTTGACGTAAACTTTAGCGAGATCCATCAGCGGAGTCGGGTACTTATCCAATAATTCAAGCGCTTGTTCAAGCTCTTTTAATTGCCTTTCCCTCTCATTTTGCCTCATTTCTGCGATCAACTCACGCTCACATTCCATACAGAAATGCCCGCTAGTCTGACATGGACAGTCTCTCATTCCGCTACCTCCTCAATCGTAAAGAGCGGGTTTACAAACACGTTCCCGAAGCCCCCTTTTTGCAGATTTTCTAACGTGTGATACAAACGGACATCGTCTAGTCTTTCCTTATTGCCAAAATACCAGTATTGTTGTACGCTGTTCCATTTCAAATACTCCCAGCCGTCGCCAATATTTTTTACTGTTACAATATATCGTTTTTCTTTCTCAATATGATACCCATTCACCCAAGCGTCAGCGAATACATTTTGCCGATTCTTTTCATCTTCACAAAACCAAAGATTCACATCTTCTGGTGCGTTTTCCAGCGCAAAATGTAAAGTCTTGTTTCGGCCTCTCACGCACGATATCCAGTTCGCCACCGGCCGGGGAAGCGTGACTTTTTCTTTTGGTTCATCTAGTTGTCTGAGATCTTCCAAAACTCCATTAATTGAAATAAGAGTACAGTTAGTGTCCTCGTAAATTTTTATCAATTCCTGTTTATTCATTCTTCCACCTCTTCTACTTCTACGAGTGGGCTTTCTAGTAGCCACCCGATCCCTTTTAGATTTAGCTCGTCGATTGTAAACGACTGTTTAAATTTTAGCTTGTATCGTCTATCGTCTTCGAGCTCGATCATGTATGTTTTCGTCGTCTTATTAAATCGTTTCGAGTTGCAAAGAAGACTCCGCAACGACTCGATCTTTCGCCCAGTTTGTTCAGCGATCTCGTCCATGGTGCCGAAAGCGATCAGCGTATCATTTTTATAATAAGCGAACGTGCGGACCTTCATTTCAGATCCTAAGAGTTCCACGTCTGAAATTCCGAAATAATCGCATATAGCCTCGATTCCTGTTTTATCGGGTACACGATCCCCACGGATCCAATAATAAATCGTATTGTAGGACCAGCCCAGCTTTCTTGAAAGTTGCGTTTTCGTGACTCTTTTTTCGTCCATTAGACGCTTTAGATTCTTTTTGAATTCTGCGCGCTGCTTCGGATCATATTTCACATATTCCATGGGCTCCGCTCCTCGATTGTGATCTGGTAATTTTTACCGTTGAGCGTGACTTCTGTCTCTCTAACGGTTCGCACTTGATCTCGGTTCATTCTTTCGATCATAGAAAAACAGATCTCGCCCAGCTCTAACAATATTTCATATTGCGAGCTATTTTTTCGCTCCATCTCTTCCAAGACTTCATAGTACGTTTTTTTTTTCATGCTTTCACTCCTTCCGCTTGTTTCTCGAGCCATTCAAACAAAAGCCCGAATTGCTTTACGACTAGTTCATCGTCATTGTGCTTTTTGCAGATCTCAGCGATCGCGTCCACGGTCCAGAACCAATAACGCTCGGAACCAAAACCGAGGCTTTGTGCGACTTGGTTATTTCGTGCCATAAAGTCCGGGAGCTCGACACTAAAGAAATGTATATAGTTCATCGTCCCATTCCTCCACTCTGACATAGATCCCCACGACCTCAGACCAAAATTTCTCCGCGATCTCGCTTGCGACCTGTGCGTCGTCTTTCCAAAAACCGAGCTTCGTCATACAATCTTTAAACAACTTTTGAAGATTATCCGTGTCTGGTTTGGTTGTCTTATACTGTCCAGTTCGCCCTCCCTTAATCATCGGGAAGCACCATTTGACCGTGAGCCGGATCGGCCCTTTTAGCTTATCTGGTGGAACGTGACGCGCAAGTAAGCTCTCAAATTTTGCCCGTGCGTTTTTTAGTTCTTCGGGTTCGTAAAAAATCGGCTTACCATTTCTCACGTTTACTTTTTTCTGTTGGTGTGTCGTCGTCGGAATTTTTTCCATCGGCAAAAAGAACTCAATCATTTTTCGCCACCTCTTTTTTATACTTTTTCATTTTTGCATTTTCTTTTTACTTACCACGCTCTCGCGCTAAGTCCAAGTTAGGGGACAGGGTTACAGGGTTACAGGGGGCGGGAGCAAAGCCCCCCTGTTCCTGTTCCTGTTCCCCTTGGACCTCAGGGACATTTTCTTAAATCTCTCCCTTCGGAGAAGGAGAGATTCTGTCCCTCATTTTGTCCCTAGGGACATTTTCGATAAATAATCGAGTTTGTCCCTCATTTTGTCCCTCAAATTGACCTCATAGGGACAGGGACATTTTCGATATTTTGTCCCTTGTCCCTAGGGACATTTTCGAATGACACATTCGAGTTTGTCCTTCGACTTTGTCCCTGTCCCTCATTTTGTCCCTAGGGACAAAGTCGATTGTTTTTTTGTCCTTGTCCTTGTCCCTAGGTGTCCGTTTTTGCTATAATTTCTTTGTTTTCTATCTCAAATTTGCCGTTATTTTTGATCCATCGGCGAATGGTTTTTTCGCTTACCGGCTTGTCTTCGAGTGAGAAATAAACGATCAGATCATCAATTGTAACTGGACTTATTCCATCGTCAAGGGCCTTGATAGCTGTTTCGATTCTTTCGGAGCGTTTTTCGGTTCGCTCTTCTTTTGACAACTTCTTATCAAAATTTTTCTTCCATGGTGAATTCTTCGCGTTCGTGTCCTCCCCAAGCTGGATATCAGCCAAAACTCCCGAGTCGTCCAGAAAATGTACTGGATAGCTAAACCACATATTGATAGTTTTAAACTTGGCAAACTCTCGAAGCGTTCCTTCCACGCGCCACGCTGTCGATATTTCGATCGCTCGACGGGCTTGTTCGATCTTCTCAGTCCACGGCTTACGATCGAGTACGTTTGGAATTGCTTGTTCGAAGTGTGTTCTCATGACGCTTGCACTCTGGAGATCGTCAAGGCTTACGTTGTCTTGGTAATAGTCAATGTTTGCTGCTCGAATTGCTTCCTTATAGATACGTGTCGCCGTGTGGTTGATTCGTTGGGCGTATAGCTCCTCTGTCACGTCAAGCTCCACTAAGTCAATCAGTGCGTCTGGATCTCGAGCGAATACGCCCGAACCACTGGCCCTGTCCATTGATTTCTTGCCCCCTTGAACGCCTTTGCTGTGGTGGTGGCAATAGATCACCGAACACCCGAGTTCTGTCGCGACCTTGTCGAATTGATTCGTGAAGTGTGCCATCTGGTCCGCGCTGTTTTCGTCACCCGTAAGGACTTTATAGATCGGGTCAATAATGACGGCTATATAGTTCTTTTTGAGCGACCGGCGGATCAGCTTCGGAGCTAACTTGTCCATAGGGACCGTCTTTCCGCGTAAGTTCCATATATCTATATTTTGAAGATTGTTAGGTTGAAGTCCCATTGCTTCGTACACGTCCCGGAATCTGTGCAAACATGACGCACGGTCTAACTCGAGATTGACATATAGGACCTTGCCTTGTGTACAGTTCCATTCAAGCCATTTCTTGCCCTCTGCGATTGCGATTGACATTTCGATCAAGCTGAAGGACTTACCAGCTTTTGACGGCCCAGCGATCAGCATTTTGTGCCCTTGTCGAAGGACGCCTTCGATCAGCTCGGGCGCAAGCTCTGGGAGGTTGTCCCAGCTATCCCCCAGCCCTTCCGGATCTGGAAGATCGTCGTTAAGATCCTCGATGTACTGATACCATTCTTCCCAATTACGTTTACCGATATTTGTATCAACAAGGAATTGTTTCTGGCCGTTTCGCTCGAAGCCCGGCATACGTGACAAGCGCGACGGATTGCGGTTTTGCGTATCGACTGATATTCCGTTCTTCTGGCATATCTTATATAAGTAGTCAACGCGCTTTCTGTATTCCTCATAATTGCCAGCGTCCACTTTCACGATAGCGTGTAAGGACTTGTTTCCACTATATACAAGGGCAACGATTGGCAATTCCAGCTCTTTATAGATCGCGTTTTGTTTCTCAACGCTCATACTGTCCGATTCAACTAGCGCGTACCGATAATCAGTCACGTTCTCGTTTTTGGCACCTTTACCGTCGAGTGGATTGAATCGGATCCACGCGCCCGCCTCTTTGTGGTAATCTCCGAGTACCGCCCCGATATCGCCGTTACACTTGCTAAGTTGCTCGATCAGTTGCCCCGCGGTCCGGTCATACGCTCCCTTGGTTGGAAGCCATTTCTCTATTTCGCCCGTTTCGTCGTTTACTTTTGGATATGACTCGGTAACGTAACCGACATTCTCAGGCGATTCAAACAAGGCCTCGAGGTACTTGATAATCTCTTGTACTGGATTCCAGTTTGTAGGCTCATGAATCTCTTTCCCCTCGATCCAGTTCTTATCAATGACGCGATAGTCTCGATCGATCGTATCGTTCCAATCAAGCTCATGGGCTCCCTCGCTATCGCTTGAGTATGGATTCACCCAGCCGTGATCTTTCGCGAGTTGTACGATTGTACCACCCGTGACAATGGAACCCGCTTCTTCGTTGAAGGTGTCCCATTTCTTAAAACATTCAAATTTACGGTATCGGGCCGGATCACGTAAGGACCAATTATCCCAATCGGAAGCTGTGTACCCCTCATGTTTTAAGGCCATTCCGACGTTGATCCACTCTTGATAAGATAAAATCGAGGGGTCTATATGGTCTAAAAGTGGTAGTAGGTCAAATTCTCGTTCCATTAGTCCCCTCTATTCCTTTTTTAGTTTTCTTTCTTTGCTGCAATTCCAGCGACTCCGAGGCTCAATCCCAATAGTCCGAGGAGGCTGATCGCGATTCCGAATTCTGATCCCGTATTAGGAAGTGTAGCCGGTGCGCTGTACGCTTCGACTGTTTCTTCAGATTCGTTTCGCGTGTTTTGCGCGTGATTTTCCACGCGATTTGTGATTTTCACTTCTTCGACTTTCGGTTCTTCGTTTGTTTTTGGCGCTGGTGTGTTTGGCTTATCTTGTTTTGGTTGTGGTTTTGGTTCATCGCGTTTTGGATCTGGAATATCGATCACTAGTTCTGGTTTGTAATGTACTGGCGCGTCCGGAGGTGTCACCCCGCCTTCCCACTCAGGCTTGTCAAGTTTCGGTGCGTCAAACGGTGTTGTACCGCCTTTCCATTCTGGTTTATCCAAAACCGGCGCGTCGCCGGGTACAGTTCCAATAGGTTCTGTGTATTCCGGTTTTTCACGTACTTCTGGAATACCCGGAATACCACCTTCAAATTCTGGGATCTCCACTTTGGGAGATTCTTTTGGAATTTCAAAGGTTGGCTCTGGCTTGTTTTCTCCAGACGCGTCGCCCTTGCCTCCGACGAGTTGAACATAGCTATATGAAGTAGCTCCATCTGTTTCGGCTTTGAGCTCGACTTTATTCGTCGGGTTTGTTGAGTCCTTAACGGCATTAATCAATTTAGTCTTGTAATTTAGATAGATCATATGATCGAGACGATCCATTGTGATTGTGAAGCCATGATCTGACTTACTAATAGATTTCACGAGATCCATAGCAGATCCTTTATCGATCCAAGGATCTAGGCTTTCAATATTCTTGATTTCAAAATAGTTATCAATTAGCTTTTGATTTTCGCTCATTTCGTCAATCAATTTGACGTAATTGAGAACTTTTCGCGCATAATTGACGCGTACAGTCCAGTTAATAACCGTTGGGTCATTTTCATCTTGTGAACCCCACTTAGAAAGGAGTTCATCTTTTCCAATCACTTGTTCTTTGCCGATTTGAGCCGTTACGACTGTGCCGTTAAAATTCGCGGTTACTGGTTTGCCACTCTCGACTTTATCAGTCCATTTTGCGTCCATTTTTAGGCTCATTTGTTTGTTTAGTGGGTGGTTTTTGAAATAGTCGTTAAATACGGTCGTAACTGTCCCGGCTTGGCTGTCCGCGGTAGCTTGACCGACGACGGCATTTTCTGGATTGTGTACATCAAACGTGAAGCTAGTTTGAAATGCTACTTCTTTAGGAAGCGTGAACGTTACCTTATCGCCTTCGTTGATCTCGAGATCGTCGGGGAAGTGGACGTTCTTATATTCCACGCTGAAGGGTTGATACTTCCCTGTACCGTTTGACTGATCGACAACGACTTCCGGGTTTTTGACTTCGATCACATTCCCGCTCTTTTCAAAAGTTGTTGAAAGTCCTTCTCGTTCATTATTCTTAGCTTCAGCGCTTCCTGCTCCCGCGTCATTGTTAGAATCTGTTGGTTGATCTGCTTCCGCTGCTGGAATAGCTGATTCAGTTCTGTTTGCTTCTCCGCTTTGGTTTGCTGCAATTGTTGTTGTCTCTGGCGTGATTCCTCGATCAGACTCATCGGCATTTACTCCCTTAATTCCAATTGTTGCTGTTGCAATAGTAGCGACTGTCAAAAGTGTTAATTTATTAGTTTTCATTGTGTTTCTCCTTATTTTTTTAATTCGGTACATATTCGCTCGCTTTGATCTGTGGTGGTATTCTCCACCCGTTCGCTGCGATACGATCGATCATGTTTCTTGCGTTTTCAAAAGTCCACATTCCGACATTTCGGAAGCCTCGACTTTCAAGGAATCGGATCTGCTTCGGTGTCGTGAGTCCTTCGCTCTGGCGCTTATGTAAGCGATCAAGTAGCAATTTTGCTTTTCCGGCGTTACCGACTTCATCGGTAAAGATCCCGTATTTCTCGAGGGCTTTGAGTTGTTTTTCTGAAGGCGGGGCCATTTCATAGCCAAAACTAGGAACATAACTCGAAAGATCTTCCGCATGGATAGACATTTCGAATTGTAAAGGATCGACGAGCTTTCTTTTTCGTCGTCTCATTTCTGCGAGTTGCTTCGCAAGGGCCTCTTCACGTTCTGCGACGACGTCTTCCGTGCTCTTGACTTCCATCTGCTCAAGATCAATCACGACGCCCGTTTCTTCTTCCATATTCTCGACCATTTTTTTAGTCACTTCCGGGCTCTCACTTATCAAGTGAGCCGGGCGACATAGCTCATGACGTTCGGTGTGCCATAGAAAATCGAGAAGAAGGAGCTCTTCTTTCCCAGGGAAGAGACGCGTCCCACGTCCGACCATCTGCGAATAGAGCGCTCGGACTTTTGTCGGTCTTAATACGACCACACAATCAACCGACGGGCAATCCCACCCCTCCGTGAGTAGCATTGAGTTACAAAGAACGTTATAATGGTCCTTTTCAAAGTCTTCGAGGACTTCGGCCCGATCTTTCGATTCGCCGTTCACTTCGGCTGCCTTAAATCCTCGCTCGTTTAAAATGTCGCGGAATTTTTGGCTTGTCTTTACCAGTGGAAGGAAGACGACTGTTTTCTTGTCCTTGCAATACTTGGCCATTTCGTCCGCGATCTGTACGAGGTACGGATCGAGTGCCGTTCCGACGTCGCTCGCTTTAAAATCACCCGCGGACATTGAAACGCTTGATAGATCGAGATCGATTGGAATTGTCAAGGCTTTAATTTTGGAAAGATAGCCTTCTTTTATCGCTTGTACGAGTGAATACTCATAGGCCAAGCTGTCAAAGTACGATCCGAGGTTTTTCATATCACCTCTGTCTGGGGTAGCTGTAACCCCGAGGACTTCCGCGTCTTCAAAATAGCCCAATACTTTTTGATACCCGTCAGATATCGCATGGTGCGCCTCATCGACAACGATCACATCGAACCAGTCGGGCGGGAATTGACTTAAACGCTTTTCCCGTTGCATTGTCTGGACCGATCCAACGACCACCCGATACCACGATCCTATAGACGTACTTTCAGCCTTTTCTAGTGCTGTACCGAGGCCCGTTGCTGTCTTTAACTTGTCACTTGCTTGATCCAACAATTCGGATCTGTGAGCGAGCACTAACACGCGCTTCCCTTCTCTAACTTGATCTTCAATGATCTTTGAAAAGACGACCGTTTTTCCCGTCCCAGTCGGAAGGACTAGAAGAGTACGTTTCCGACCTTCTGCCCACTCCTTCTGAACGGCTTCCCGCGCCTCTTGTTGATAGGGTCTTAACTCCATACTTTAGAACCTCCTATATTAGAACGGCCCTCCTGTGAAGCCTCCCTGTTGTTGTGCTGGTTGTTGGTATTGTGGCGCTGGTTGTTGATACGCTGGGGCTTGTCCCGGTTGTGCGTTTAATACCTTCGTATAGTCAACGTCTTCAGCATAGATCATACCTTTTACTTCGTTGTACTTGTTCCCGTTGTACTCGCGAGATCCAACCTTACATACTCCGACTTTGCCAATGATCGCGTTCCAATCCATACGAAGGGGCTCACCTTTGCGTTTTTGTCCGATCGCTCCAAAGAACGCTGAAAGCATACCTTCCGTAGAGCTGTGTAAGAAAAGATTGTGACGCAATTCTGTTTCGCCTTCGTTTGCTACGATGGTAAGGTGTACTGTCGCTTTAGGACAAGCTGGCAACTTGCCGGGGTTTTGAGGATTCGGCGTGTGACGTCCGCGTTCGTATTCCTTAACTGCAAACCAATATAGGCCGTCTGGTAGAAAGACAAATTCCGAGTCCTTTTGGAGCGTGTCGTTCCAGTCAAGTTCGCGTTCAAAGTTATTGTTAAATTGTTGTTGTGTCATGATAATTTTCTCCTTTAAGCTAAAATAGTAATTTTTTCGTTGCTAGCAAGTTCATTTTTTAAATAATTTGCGATGCTTTCGACGGCTTCTAATTTCCATTTACCACCATCTGCCTCGAAGAGAGCAAGGTTCGCCAATTTGTTGATTCGGAAGATGAATTGACTAGCAGGCTGCTCTACTTCATTAAAAGTACGATATGGTCGCAAGGTTACTGGATTTGGAGTCTTAGCTTGTGCTAGACTTGCTACACCATCGCGAATTGTCGCCATCTGACTGATACCATTGTCCTGTACTTCTGCGCCTTTTTCGATTTTTAAATGACTAGCAAAATCCAAGACCAAATTGCGGTCTGCATCATCGATAAACATAGACTGCAGCATGATATTAAATTCTTCTTGGTCGCGCCAATTGCTGAATGGAATAGCTGGGACAGATGCTCTTACAGATACAATCTGAGGACGTTTGCCATTTTCAAAATCAACTTGATTATACACGGATACTTCTCGGAAACTGTCCACGACAACTACAAGTTTACGACTATCGATTAAGTCATTATCTGATTTGAGATAATCGACAAGACTCTTGAGTGTCTGAAGCTCAAGGATAGGTGCGTACTTACGAGGGTTAAGTTCCTGTAAGCTATATTCATTGCCATCAAAATATTCCTTCCCAGTTCCTGAACGAATGATTTTGTTTTCTTTACCCGCTAGTTCGACTGTGTAAGATAATGCTTCTTTGAGATTTTCTGTCATAGTTAGTTACCCGCTTTCTTTTTGTTGTACTCAATGATATTTGTACTTTGTTTTTCAATCTTTTCGATGAGTTCGCCAGTGTCGGTTCTCATGTCTCCGTTATCATCAAAGTAAGCTTGGCCAGGAATACCACTTTTGAGCTCGTTAGCGTGAATTTTACCAGTGTCGTCGCGACCGACAATAACAGTTGTTGCGACACCTTTCTGCGGTGCCAAAATGGATTTAACTTCAATACCTGTATTTACAACAGTTCGCTCATCGTCCGTTGACATCGTTAGTGTGATCGTGATCTTACGAGTTGTTTTAGCCTCTGTATTGAGGTCCAGAATATTCTCAAGGACTTTTTCAAGTTCTTTGTCAACCTTTTCTTGTAAGGCTGTATTTGCGATTTTCGACAAATCGATTTTAATAGTTTTATCTTTCATAGATACTCCTTGTTATATTTTGCTATGATTTCTAATTCCTAAAATCTACACTGTGAAGGGTAATTCCGGATCTTTCCGGACTTGGTTTTGAATGACGTCAAGTGTAGCGTCCCAATTCGCAACAATCATGTCCCAATAATTGCTTGGGAAGTTTTCGATTGGAGTTCCCATCGGGAAGTGTCCGCGGATATAAGCGACCTCTTGCAACTCATTTTCGGTTACGTTGTTCGGTGTCATTAAGTCTATCAATGCTTGTGGTAAGAGTCCAGCTTGGGGAGCCCGTCCCATCTCTTGGGCCACCTCTTGAGCGACCTCTTGCAATTGCTCGTTAATGTTTTGTTTTTGTGGCTCTGGTGTCGGCTGTGGCTCTGGTTGTGGTGTTGGTGCTGGTGCTGGTGCTGGTTGTTCAGTTGGTACGGGAGCCGGTGCATTGAAGATATGGGCCACGCTCTCAAACGTAAACGGTAGCTGATCTGGCAAGCCGTGACGGTTTTTTGCGTCCCATGCTGGCCGGTGGTTCGTATACATGACACGTTCGCCCCCTTGGGCTTTTTTCTTTCCGGTGTCCGTTGTCATGACGATTGTCTTATAATTCGCAAAAAGCACCATATCGGCCCATTCTTTGACCAGTGGGGCCGTCTTTGAACTGGTCTTTTGTCCGAGCTTCAATTCGTATCGGTCATAAGATCCCATTTCGTCCGGCTGCTCGAATTTTTTGATCTGTGCGTGAGCTGTCAAAATCACGTTGATTCCGTTGTCCACAAGATCGGACAAGCTATTTAATAGACGCCCGATCTCTTCTTGTACGTATGTATAGCCCTTGCCCCAGCCGAAATCTTCGATCCCGTTCTTTTGGTGCTGTGAGCAAACATAATCAACCGCGAGTTGTTCCGCCCAGTCGATCGTATCAATGACTAGCGTCTTACACGCGCCCGGGTTCGCTTTGATAAACGAGATCTCGTTTTTTAGCATTGTCCAGCTTGTGGGCTTATCCATACGGGCCACGTCCATATTGTCGGTTGAGCCTTCCGTATCGATGAATACTGGATCGGGAAATTGACTCGCAAAGCTAGACTTTCCGATTCCCTCGGGGCCATAGATCACGACCTTTTGGGCCCGCGCCTTTCTTCCTCTTGTGATCTGCATTTTTTAGTCCTCCTTGTCATTGTCACTCAAGAGCCCGCGAAGAAAGTTTTCAAAGTGTTTGCGTTTGGCCTTTTCGATCTTTTCGGTCAGATCTTCTGGTTCTTCTCCGTCGAGGGTCTTGATTGTGTATTCTGCTTCTACGACAAGGATCTCACTCCCCAATCCTTGGGCGAGTGCTTTTAAGTATTGACCGTCATTTTCAACGATCTCGAGCGAATCAATCAAATTAGTTGCAGCGTCTTGAATTTCACTTGTTAAACGTGCTGAAAATGTAAAGGTGCCCTCATTATTTTTGTAATTTTGGATATAGTCGCCAGTGTTTTTGTCACGCAATACGATAAATTTTTCTGTTTTTTTCATTATTTTTCCTTCTTTCTGTTTTTAAAAGCCATTTTGCCAAGTTGGCGCGATTGTGTTTAGTGCACCGTTCATTGCACCATTCGTGAGCCCATTCTCAAAGCTCTCGGGTTTAACACTGTACCCGTCTTGGATAATAACGGAACATTCTTCACCAGTAGAAACGCGTGTCGCGATCGCTTGCAAGCCCTCTTGCTCTAGCCACGCACCAAATTCCATTAGTGTCAATTGGTCCATCTGCTCGAGTTTGTCAATAAGTACGAAGCCACACTCCGGCTTGAGTTTGCGAACGATAGCCGTCGCCACTTGTAATTGTTGCGAACCGGACATATTATCCCAGCGTTGACCCAAGTATAAGAGCTCGCCATCTTCCACGGATAAGCCCGGAAGCGGTAAGTCCGCGTTCGTGAGTAAGTCGCGTTTCTGCTTACGGATATCTTCGATAACCAGATCTAACTCGCGATACTGTTCACGGTAGCCTTTCGCGTCCTCTTCGGCCTTGTCTTTATCAAGATTCGCTCGGACTTTAAGGTTGATCTGCTCAATATTTGCGATACTTTCTTCGATCTCTTGCGTCGATTCGTCGATCAGATCTTGCGTATCTTTGCGAGCGATATCCAAGTCTTGCGCAAGTCCTTGCTCTTTTTCTCGAGCTTCCGTGAGCATAGCTTCCAAGCGTTGCACGTCAGCAAGTGCATTTTGATAGTCGTTTTCGATCTTCGCGAGGTTTTGACGTTTGCGAGTATTTTCGCCATTGCGTCCAAGGATCTCTTGTTGTTGCTGGATCAAGTCCGCAATTGAAACAAGTTCTTTCGGTGCGTCTGGATAATACGGCTGCTCTTTGGCAAACTTCTCTTTCTGGTCCGCAATAACGCCGATCGCGTGTCTCTCTTGGTACTTGGTTTTTTCTTCCATTTCAAGCTGGACGAGCTGATCTCCGACGCCGATAATTTGCAAGAGCGTTGTAGCTTTCTCTTTGTCATTCATCTCCATAAACTTGGGAAGATCAAGAGCGAGCTCTTCGACAAAGCTATCAAGCAATTTCTGGCCGGCCTTGTTTCCGCTTGGGTCAATAACTTTTAGATCGCTATTCTTGCCCTTGCGCTCAACGATAAGGCCATTCGATAGCGTGATTTTTAGGCTTGGGGGAATCGTTGATCCCTCGCGTTGAGCTTGCGAAGGCTTGTACTTGTTACCGCCCAAGGCCCACGCTATCGCGTCTAATACGCTTGTTTTGCCTTGGTTATTGTTTCCCCCGACGATTGTCAGCCCCTTTGCTGACGGCTCGATCTTGACCGCTTTAACGCGTTTCACGTTTTCGATCTCGAGCTTATTGATTGTTACCATTTCTAACCTCTCCTTTCAGACGAGCGAGCTCGTCAAGCAGTCGTTCTTCCCGCTCAAGTGTGGCTTTCAAAATTTCAGTTTGTTGCAGGTTGATGAACCACAAACGATTGAGAGCTTTCGATTGTTGCTCGATCTTGCGGGCTTTCTTACCAAACATGGAACGGAACCTCCGGCGATTCAGTATAGAGCTTCATCGCTTTTCGACGACTTGCGAGTTCGTCTTCGTATTGTTCGATGACTTGCGCGTTGTGCTCTGGAAGCCCTTCTTCGATAGCTTTTAATGTTTCGGTTTTCGCGATCTTCATTCGTTTCTTGTGGTCCTTCCATGAAACGATAAGCCCAGCGATGAAGCACACGCCCCCGATTGCAACTGTCCCGGCAAATTGCCCAGAAATAATAATTTGATTCATTTTAAATACTCCTTTTCTTTTTCTAAAATTTCGTACACGTCCCGGACGTCGTACATTTTCTTTTTTCCTTGTTTTCGAAATGCAAGTCCTCGACGCTCTAGCTTCTTTATATAACCGTGATCGAAGCCGAATTTCTTCATTAAGGCTTTTTGATCGAGTGGCATTTGTTTTTCTTCTATTTCTTTCTTTACCTCGTCTCTCACGATATCCACGATCGATCTGAGATAGACTTTCGCGATCTCGTCCGAGATCAAGGGTGGCAAGTTTAGCTCCTCCATTTCTTCGTTCCTCCAATTGTGCGGGCAAGCACTTTCTGATATAATTAAGGTAGATATTTTTTTCAAGCGCTCGAACGTTCTCGCTCGGGTGCTTTTTCGTGTCCTCTTGTTCTCTTTAGTGAACGCTCTCGGTAAAAAAAATACCGATCTCGTCTTTTGAGAATCCGAGGATTGTCGCGACTTTTATCAATTCGTCAGCGTCGAATGATACTAGTCCATTTTCACGTTTAGCGTATCGAGCGCGATCAGACCAACCAAGGGCCTTGGCCATGTCGTCTTGTGTGAGTCCTTTCGCGACTCGCTCCGCTTTGATTCGTAAATGATTTACGGTCATATAATGGACCTCCTTCCGTTCATTTTTGTTCGTTCTCTTTCGGGAACAATCTTAGTATAAACTAACCGTTCTCTTTTGTCAACACTTTTTTCAAAAAAAAAATACATTTTTTATTTTTTTAGTATTATTTGTACTTTTTCGGGAACGGTGATATAATAGAAATGTGAATAAAAAGGAGTGAATAAACCATGAGGACAAACGACGAAATAATAGAATTAATAAAGAAATTGAGCGCTGAAAAAAATATTTCTTTGAGTGAGCTTGCAAGAAAAACGAATATGGCAAAGTCGGGAATCTCTCGCTATTTTAATAAGACGCGTACTTTTCCATTAAATCGGGCGGACGCTTTCGCGAAGGCTCTCGGAGTAACTCCGGAATTTTTGCTCGGAGTTAAACCTGTAAAGAAGGAACCAGACCTTTCAAACTTGGACCTTCGCGAGCTGGCAAAGAGTGCGAAGACATTCGACGGAAAGCCACTCAATGAAGAAGATATCGTCGCTATACAAAATATTATTGAAGGATATCTAAAAGGAAGATTATGATAGAAGAAATTTGTGATAGAGCGGGCGTCACGCTCGCTTACTTTGACAACGACTTGTGGCCAAGGCCCGGAATGATCTTATCTGATATGAAGATCATTTTCGTTAATAAATCACTAAGTGGAGACGCCCAGAAACGCGTTATTTTGCACGAACTGGGCCATTTAGAGCATACGACGGCCGAATATACCATAAACCCGATCAAGTGCGAGAATGAAGCCAATAGGGCCATGATTCACGCGCTATTAAAGGAAGAGCTAGAAGCCGGGGACGCAAGCGAGTTCAATTATGTACATTTTATGGAGCGCCACAAGCTAAAAACGACGGCTGATGAATTAATGGTAATAGATGAATACTATCGATTAGTTGGATAGAAGGAGAAAAAAACGTGGACTATGGCAAACTCAAAGACTTCGCAAAAAAAGCGACTGAAAAGACAGCGGACGGAATTTCATCGATGAATGAAATGAGAAAGAAAGCTGCTCAAGAGACGAAGATATCAATCGGGACGACAACGATTCGAAAGACAGTCGACGGCCTATATTATATTGGATTCTATTCAGACACTCCCGAGTTGTTTGAATTTGAGAATTTTCAATTTGATGGTTCTACCATTATAGAGCACACAAAAACGACCGGGACAACCAAACAGAAAGGGAAGAAAGGGAGCGCCCTTTTAGGAGCTGGAATCGGTTCGGCGTTTGGCCCAGTCGGTACAATTGTAGGTGGCGTGATCGGTGCGTCTGGAAAACGAAAAGGTAAAGTAAATACGGACACCATCACCACTCAAGAAGAAAAGCCCGGACTTGCTAAATTGTCCTTACGAAATATCGAGACAAACGAAGTCAAGACCATTAAAGCGAAGATCACCAATGCGCAAGCAGATAATATTAAACTGTTTTTCGAATAAACAAAAAAGCCCCGAGGCAAGCCACGGGGAAATACATGATATAAGTTAAGTATAGCAAAATCATCTCGTTCTTTCAATTGTGCGGGCAAGCCAAAACGGAGGAAAGACATGATAAAAAAATATACAACAAAAAACGGGGAGACTCGTTACTTATTTCAGACCTATCTGGGGATCGATCCCTTGACTGGTAAAGAACGGCGAACCACGCGCCGAGGCTTCAAAACTATAAAAGAAACCAAACAAGCTGAAAGAAATTTGTTGCTTGATGTGGAAGAAAACGGTTTTGGTAACGTCTCCGAAAAACAAACATTCGAAAACGTGGCTCTATTGTGGCTTGAGAGTTATCAGACGACTGTCAAGCCCACCACTTACCAAAACACGAAAAGCTATCTCGACATTTTGATAAAAGATTATTTTAATAATATCTTGATCGAGAATCTAACTGTTTTAAGGCTTCAAAAGATCACAATTGAATTAAGTAAGCGGTACTTGAATTATACGATCCATCTATCAGTTATTAACCGCGTCTTAAAATATGCTGTATTGCTTGATATTATAAAAGCAAACCCACTTGATAAAGTGATAAGGCCAAAACAACAAGAAAAGAGAGAGAAAAAGAAGGCTTTAACTAAAGAAGAGCTGACCGAATTTCTTTATCTGGCCGAGAAATACGCCTCCCCCGTCTTATTTATAGCGTGGTGGACTCTCGCTTATACTGGTTTGCGTCGTGGGGAGCTCTTGGCCCTTGAGTGGTCCGATATTGACTTTGAAAATCGAACCTTACGCGTCGAGCGGACTCTTGTCAGAATATCTGGCCAACTATCCACCCAATCACCAAAAACGAAAAAAAGCCGGCGCATGATAACACTGGACCCGCGCACGATCGAAATTTTGAAGAATTGGCGACTAAAACAGAAAAAAATCTTATTTAAAAATGGGGCTGGAAAGAGTGAACTCGTATTTTCGAATTCTTCGGGTGGCTATCTTATGGAATCACGCTTACGGGACGAGCTCCGAAAGTTTTTGAAAAAGCACGGCTTACCAATTATTACGGTCCACGGCTTACGACACACACACGCAAGCATACTCTTTGAAGCTGGAATCGAAGCAAAACAGATCGCGGACCGCTTGGGCCACTCGCGAATACAAACGACGCTCGATATGTACACGCATATAAACGATAACCAACGTTACGCAGTTGTTGATCGCTTGCTCGATTTTCTGGAAGCGTGAATCGTATTCAATCTCGTATTCACTCGCTAGTTGATCGCTGAAAAGCCCTATAATAAAGGCTTTGAGCGTGTATAATGCTTTTGTAACACAAATATGGAAGAGAACCTATAAAAAATTCACAATATTTCTTGAATCATCTGCTTTTTCGAAATCAAGAGAATCATACTGAGAATCTGAAGTAGAAAGGATTCTGTGAACATTTATAATTATGCAAAAAAATAAAAGCCTGCGTTTGTATCACAGACCTTTATTTAATAGGGTAACTGACGACAATAAGGGTGTGAAGTTCTTCCACTCCAAACCCTACTCTTTTCCAATTCAAAGCGGATTCATTCCCCTTGTTGCCGGCAGTTTGAAAGATCAAATTGCTTTTCTAGTATACTGTTTTCTCTACCTCAAGTCAATGGAAATTCTCTGAAACTAGTAACAGAATGAAATGGAAAATAGAATGTTTTCTGAAATATTTCATAATATATATGCATGTTTTTGCAAGCTAGCGAAGAACGTTTTACTATTTCTACCTTACTGAATTCATTTTACTTCTGAGATCAATCCGGTGTCCACATCATACACAGCTCCTGAAATCACGACATCCTCTGGAATCAAAGGAGAAGCCTTTAAAAGCTCCATATCCTCACGGACACTCTCTTCAATGTCTTGAAAGGGAAGGAAGTCGCGATCACCTACATCCACTCCCAATTCTTTCTTGAGATGCTGACGGAAGCCTTCGTTTTCAAAGGTCTGAGCGCCACAGTCTGTATGGTGCAAGACCACTATTTCACGGGTCCCCATCTGCTGCTGGGAGATGACCAAGGAGCGGATCATGTCCTCTGTCACGCGCCCACCAGCATTCCGCAAAATATGGGCATCTCCAAGAGCTAGACCTAGTGCAGGTGCCACGTGAAGACGGGAATCCATACAGGTCACAATCGCTACTTTCGTCTTGGGCTTAATCGGAAGACGGAGGTCTCCATGTAGCGCCACATAAGCTTGGTTGGCTGTTATAAAATTATCAAAATAAGACATGGTCTCTCCTTTATTCATTTGAAATTCAAACCATCTATTATTTTACCACATCCTATCCTGTCTGTCAGGAGATACCTCCTGTCATCTGTCACATCTGAAAAAAGCCTTAAACTTCCCGTTTAAGACTTTTCTTCTATTCAAATACTTTTTTCAAGACTTCAGACAGTGTACTCACACCGATCACCTGGATCCCTGATGGTGTCGTGATCCCCGTCAGAGAATTTTTAGGCACATAAATCTTGGTGAAACCGAGCTTAGCAGCTTCATTGATCCGTTGCTCAATCCGATTGACCCGGCGGACTTCTCCGGTCAAGCCCAACTCTCCGACAAAACACTCCTGCGGGTTGGTCGGCTTGTCCTTGTAGCTGGAGGCAATGGCAACAGCAACAGCCAGATCAATGGCAGGCTCATCTAATTTGACACCACCTGCAGACTTGAGATAGGCATCCTGATTTTGGAGCAAGAGTCCTGCACGTTTTTCCAAAACAGCCATAATCAAGCTAGCCCGATTAAAATCAAGCCCTGTCGTCGTCCGCTTGGCATTCCCAAACATGGTCGGTGTCACCAAAGCCTGCACTTCTGCTAGAATCGGACGCGTCCCTTCCATGGTCACAACGATGGACGAGCCAGTCGCACCGTCTAAACGCTCTTCTAGGAAAACTTGACTCGGATTGAGTACCTCAACTAGGCCGCCCGACTGCATCTCGAAGATCCCAATCTCATTGGTCGAACCAAAACGGTTTTTGACTGCTCTTAGAATCCGGAAGGTATGGTGGCGTTCCCCTTCAAAGTAAAGCACCGTATCCACCATATGCTCCAACATCCGAGGGCCTGCCAAGGTCCCTTCCTTGGTCACATGGCCGACGATAAAGATGGCGATGTTATTGGTCTTAGCCAGCTGCATGAGTTCAGCCGTCACCTCTCGCACCTGAGAAACTGATCCCTGTACCCCTGAAATCTCAGGAGACATAATGGTCTGGATAGAGTCGATGATAAGAAAATTAGGCTGGATGCGCTCCACTTCTGCTCGCACGCTCTGCATATTGGTCTCAGCATAGAGATAAAACTCACTGTCAATATCCCCCAAACGCTCTGCCCGAAGTTTGATCTGCTGGGCCGACTCCTCCCCACTGACATAGAGAACTGTTCCCACTTGAGATAGTTGGGTCGATACTTGAAGGAGGAGAGTAGACTTCCCAATCCCTGGATCTCCACCGATGAGAACGAGACTTCCTGGCACCACTCCGCCTCCAAGCACACGGTTGAATTCCTCCATCTCCGTCTTAGTTCGATTGACATTGATAGAAGTCACCTCAGCAAGTTTCATAGGCTTGGTTTTCTCACCTGTCAAGGACACACGCGCATTCTTAACCTCTGCGACCTCGACCTCCTCGACAAAGGAAGACCAAGAACCACAGTTAGGACAGCGCCCTAGGTACTTGGGTGAGTTATAGGCACAATTTTGACAAATAAATGTCGTTTTTTTCTTAGCGATGATAAACCTCTTTCTAAATCTCTATCTCACACTCAATCACTTGGCAAAAATCAATCTTCTCGTCTGGTACAA
>OBUY01000071.1_pt1 | contig 50745 bp, 46 predicted proteins | sample 1475781 | NCBI WGS metagenome assembly OBUY01 (sample SAMEA2579912, study PRJEB22360) | human gut metagenome | biome: human gut; feature: human-associated habitat; material: faeces | place: Denmark | collected 2008/2010 | reverse complement strand
CAGAATTTTTAGGATATGAGTTAGTTGAACCTTATGAAGCTTTTGAACTAGAGGAGAGTTTAATATAATGATATCTGATATTGTATCTTTTAAGACGAGGTGAATGGACATGAAAAACCAACTAGCCCTTAGCGGCGAGAAAATCACTGAAAAAGTTTATCCTCAGTTATTGCACCACGTCGGTATGATTCGTGGGGAATACTTACTGAGAGAGCTCAATCAAAACATCCTATTAGCAGGTTGTCAGCAATTTGTAAAAGATTATCTAGATACCATTTGCTCCTTGTATTCAGATGAAGAAGTTTGGTATCGTTTTTCAGAATTAACGAATACAGAAGCTAATTGTCTAAAGGGGACTAAAGAGTATTTTGATGAAAATCATCCCTTATTTGGATATAGAGGAACTAGGCGTTTGCTGGCGTGTCCGGATGAATTTCAGGCTGAAGCACATGTCGTTACAGAAGTTTATCAAAACAATCCCAATCTATCTGTTATCTTTCCTTTTGTCAATGATGCTGAACAGTTAAAGCAAGCTATTACAGTATTGCGTCAGCAGGGTTTTACTGGGAAAGTTGGCACGATGATTGAATTACCGTCAGCGTATTTTGACTTGGATAGGATACTGGAAGCGGGCATTTCAAAGATTGTAGTTGGAATGAATGATTTGACTTCTTTTGTTTTTGCGACTGTGAGAAACAGTCAATGGCATGATATGGAAAGTCCAATAATGTTAGATATGCTAAGAGATATGCATAATAAAGCAAGGATGAAAAAGATTGACTTTGTTGTAGCAGGCTATCTGAATACTTCTTTCATACAAAAAATGAATCAGATGGATATCGAATGCATTCTCCATTATAGCTCTATTCCGGATATTTTTGATTTAGAGATTGACCATCCAGACCACCTCAAACGTGTAAAAGAAGAAAGTAAAAAATTACAAAGGAGATACCTATGACACCGCAAGAAATGTGGAATGCATACAAGAAAATTAACCCCTCTATCGGAGATGAAATCGATGCTTGGGCTTTTGGAGTGGAAGCCGATATCTTAGCAGATTTGGTTTTAAAAGGAGAAAAGACAGCAACCGCCTCGGCCTACGACCTCTACGCACTAGAAGACGAGTCTCTTCCGCAAGAAGGCACCTTTGATGTTATTTTAGATAGTCAAAATCAGGCTGTCTGCATTGTTGAAATTACAAAGGTTTCTGTTGAACCCTTCAATCAAGTGTCAGCTGACCATGCCTTCAAAGAAGGGGAAGGTGACAAATCCCTAGCCTATTGGCGCCAGGTTCATGAGGATTGTTTCGCCGAGTGGTTGAGAGAAGCAGGACTGACTTTTATACCTGACAGCAAGGTTGTTTTAGAAGAATTTCGCAAGGTCTACCCTCTGTAGACAGATAGAAGGAAGAAAGTTTTGGAAATTACCGTCCAATCCTTTTTTCTTAAGCAAAACATGATATAATAAGTTTGTTTGAAGAAGAGCTCTAGCTCTTAAACTTAGATAGGAGAAAATTATGCAAGCAGTTGAACATTTTATTAAGCAATTTGTTCCTGAACATTATGATTTATTTTTAGACTTGAGTCGTGAGACCAAGACGTTTTCTGGGAAGGTGACCATCACTGGTCAAGCACAGAGTGACCGCATTTCCCTTCACCAAAAAGACTTGGAAATCGTTTCTGTAGAAGTTGCAGGGGAAGCTCGCCCATTCACAGTTGATCATGACAATGAAGCCCTTCATATCGAATTGGCTGGGGCTGGTCAAGTTGAAGTGATTATCGCTTTCTCAGGAAAAATTACAGACAACATGACAGGGATTTACCCATCTTACTACACAGTTGATGGAGTCAAGAAGGAAGTCTTGTCTACTCAATTTGAGAGCCATTTTGCGCGCGAAGCCTTCCCATGTGTGGATGAGCCAGAAGCCAAAGCAACTTTTGACCTCTCTCTACGTTTTGACCAAGCAGAAGGTGAATTGGCCTTGTCTAATATGCCAGAAATCGATGTTGAAAAACGTAAGGAAACAGGTATCTGGAAGTTTGAGACAACACCTCGCATGTCTTCTTACTTGTTGGCCTTTGTTGCGGGTGATTTGCAAGGTGTGACGGCTAAGACTAAAAACGGTACTCTCGTAGGTGTTTATTCAACCAAAGCTCATCCACTATCAAACCTTGATTTCTCACTGGATATCGCTGTTCGCTCTATCGAGTTTTACGAAGATTACTATGGAGTTAAGTACCCAATCCCTCAATCTCTCCACATAGCCCTCCCTGACTTCTCAGCTGGAGCTATGGAAAACTGGGGTCTTGTGACCTACCGTGAAGTTTGCTTAATTGTAGATGAAAACTCTACATTTGCCAGTCGTCAACAAGTTGCCCTAGTTGTGGCACATGAGTTGGCTCACCAATGGTTTGGTAACCTCGTAACTATGAAATGGTGGGATGACCTTTGGCTCAATGAAAGTTTTGCCAACATGATGGAATACGTCTGTGTGGATGCTATTGAACCAAGCTGGAATATCTTTGAAGATTTCCAAACAGGTGGAGTACCTCTTGCTCTTGAACGTGACGCTACTGATGGCGTTCAGTCTGTCCACGTCGAAGTTAAACATCCAGATGAAATCAATACGTTATTTGATGGCGCTATCGTCTATGCCAAAGGAAGTCGCCTCATGCACATGCTTCGTCGTTGGCTAGGGGATGCTGATTTTGCTAAAGGTTTGCACGCTTACTTTGAAAAACACCAATACAGCAACACCATTGGTAGTGACCTTTGGGATGCCCTTGGTCAAGCGTCAGGACGTGATGTCGCAGCCTTCATGGATTCTTGGTTGGAACAACCTGGTTATCCAGTTCTCACTGTTAAAGTTGAAAATGATGTCTTGAAGATTTCACAAAAACAATTCTTTATCGGTGAGCACGAAGACAAGAACCGTCTCTGGGTTGTGCCACTCAATAGCAACTGGAAAGGCTTGCCTGATACACTTGAAACTGAAAGTATCGAAATCCCTGGCTACGCAGCTCTTCTTGCAGAAAACAAAACAGCACTTCGCCTTAACACAGAAAATACAGCCCACTACATTACCGACTATCAAGGAGACTTGTTGGCTGCAGTTCTTGCTGAGCTAGAGACACTTGATAACACAAGCAAACTGCAAATCGTCCAAGAACGTCGCTTGCTTGCTGAATCAGGGCACATTTCTTATGCAGACTTGCTCCCAGTTCTTGATAGACTTGCTAAGGAAGAATCTTATCTTGTCGTTTCAGCTGTTTCTGAAGTAATTTTTGCCCTCGATCGCTTTATCGATGAAGGAACAGAAGCTGAGACAGCCTTCAAAGTATTGGTCGCTAAATTGGCTCGTCATAACTATGACCGTCTTGGTTTTGAAGCTAAAGACGGAGAATCAGATGAGGATGAACTGGTTCGTCAGCTGGCTGTTTCTATGATGATTCGCTCAAATGATGCAGAAGCTAGTCAAGTCGCTAGCCAAATTTTCGCAACACACAAGGAGAATCTTGCAGGACTCCCAGCAGCTATTCGTTCACAAGTTCTGATCAATGAAATGAAACATCATGAGACCAAAGACTTGTTAGCACTTTATCTTGATTCTTATACTCACGCAACAGATGCTGTCTTTAAACGTCAGTTGGCCGCGGCTCTTGCCTACAGTATAGATGCGGACAATATCCAAACCTTGATTGCTTCTTGGAAGGACAAATTTGTGGTCAAACCACAGGACTTGTCTGCTTGGTATTACCAATTCCTAGCTCACCAAGTAACTCAGGAAACAGCTTGGTCTTGGGCGCGTGAAAACTGGGCTTGGATTAAGGCAGCTCTTGGAGGAGATATGAGCTTTGATAGCTTTGTTATCCTTCCTGCCCATGTATTTAAAACTCAGCAACGCTTGGCGGAATACAAGGAATTCTTTGAGCCACAACTTTCTGACCTAGCTCTTAGCCGTAACATCGGTATGGGAATCAAGGAAATTGCAGCGCGTGTTGACTTGATTAACCGTGAAAAAGCTGCAGTCGAAGCAGTCGTTCTTCAATATGGGAAAGCTTAAACATTCGTAAAATAATAAAAACTCAACTTTCTCTCTTAAAGTAAGAGGGAGTTGAGTTTTTTTTAAGGCAAATTTGGTATAATGGTTTTAATAAGGAGGAGTTTCTCATGATAAAAATCTTATTAGTTGAGGATGACCTAGGCCTGTCAAATTCAGTATTTGACTTTTTAGACGATTTTGCGGATGTCATGCAGGTATTTGATGGTGAAGAAGGACTCTACGAAGCTGAGAGTGGCGTCTATGACTTAATTTTGCTCGATTTGATGTTGCCTGAAAAAAATGGCTTCCAAGTATTGAAAGAATTGCGTGAAAAGGGAATTACGACTCCAGTTCTGATCATGACTGCCAAGGAAAGTTTGGATGACAAGGGACATGGATTTGAACTGGGAGCAGATGATTATCTGACCAAACCTTTCTACCTAGAAGAACTCAAAATGCGGATTCAGGCCCTTCTCAAACGTTCAGGCAAGTTTAATGAAAATACCTTGACTTATGGAAATATTGTGGTTAATTTGTCAACCAATACCGTTAAAGTCGAAGATACTCCTGTCGAATTGCTGGGGAAAGAGTTCGATTTATTAGTTTATTTCCTTCAAAATCAAAATGTTATTTTGCCCAAGACTCAGATTTTTGATCGTCTATGGGGATTTGATAGTGACACAACGATTTCAGTTGTAGAAGTTTATGTTTCAAAAGTCCGTAAGAAATTAAAAGGAACCACTTTTGCAGAGAATTTGCAAACCTTGCGCAGTGTTGGGTATATTTTAAAAGATGTTCAGTAAACTAAAAAAAACATGGTATGCGGATGACTTTAGTTATTTTATCCGCAACTTTGGTGTCTTCACTCTGATTTTCTCTACAATGACTCTGATTATTTTGCAGGTCATGCATTCGAGTCTTTATACTTCGGTGGATGATAAGCTTCATGGACTGAGTGAAAATCCTCAGGCAGTTATCCAGCTGGCAGTAAATAGGGCAACAGAAGAGATTAAAGATTTAGAGAATGCCGCTACAGATTCTAGTAAGACTGAGGTGAAGCCCAATGTCAGCTCCAATACGGAGGTCATTCTCTTTGATAAGAATTTTACCCAGCTCCTTTCTGGAAACCGATTTTTGGGATTGGATAAGATTAAGTTAGAGAAAAAAGAACTAGGACATATCTACCAGATTCAGGTTTTTAATAGCTATGGGCAGGAAGAAATCTATCGTATGATTTTGATGGAGACTAATATTGACTCTGTGTCAACCAACGTAAAATATGCTGCTGTCTTGATTAATACCAGTCAGTTGGAGCAGGCCAGTCAAAAGCATGAGAAATTGATTGTGGTCGTGATGGCTAGTTTCTGGATTCTGTCTTTAGTTGCCAGTCTCTATCTAGCTAGGGTCAGTGTTAGACCCCTGCTTGAGAGCATGCAGAAGCAACAGTCCTTTGTGGAAAATGCTAGTCATGAGTTACGAACTCCACTTGCAGTTTTGCAAAATCGCTTAGAGACCCTTTTCCGTAAGCCAGAAGCTACCATTATGGATGTGAGCGAAAGCATTGCATCGAGTTTGGAAGAAGTCAGAAATATGCGCTTTTTGACGACAAATCTTCTTAACTTAGCTCGGAGAGATGATGGGATCAAGCCAGAACTTGCAGAAGTTCCAACCAGTTTTTTCAATACGACGTTTACAAACTATGAGATGATTGCTTCTGAAAATGACCGTGTCTTCCGTTTTGAAAATCGCATCCATCGAACGATTGTCACAGATCAGCTTTTACTAAAACAACTGATGACCATCCTATTTGATAATGCTGTCAAGTATACTGAAGAGGATGGTGAAATTGATTTTCTTATCTCGGCGACTGATCGCAATCTGTATTTACTGGTTTCTGATAATGGAGTCGGTATTTCGACAGAAGATAAGAAGAAAATTTTTGATCGTTTTTATCGAGTGGACAAGGCTAGAACTCGGCAAAAAGGTGGTTTTGGTTTAGGGTTATCCCTAGCTAAGCAAATTGTAGATGCGCTTAAAGGAACCATTACTGTTAAAGATAATAAACCGAAAGGAACAGTCTTTGAAGTGAAGATTGCCATCCACACACCATCTAAAAAGAAAAAATAAACATATCGCTCCAGATGGGGCGATATGTTTATTTTTTAAGTTTTCGTTTGATAATAGACCGTTGAATTTTTAAAACAAGTAAGCTGGATCCGATTGCTGCAGCAAAGGCAAGAGCAGTTGAGAATTTTAATGCTAAAAAGATAAAACTAAAGATAGCAATACAGATACAAAAAACAGCGATATTAACAAAAAATAGGATTTCCTTGAGATTGGCATCAGATTGCGCTTCAGGTGTATAATCTTGATAGCGAGGAATCTGACGGCTTAATTCTTCTTGATAGTCTACCTCATAGGATTGTAATTTTCTTACGGGCATTATTCTCTCCTTAACAGTACATACCTATTTTATCATTTTTTCAGCAGAGAATTATTACAGAAAGATTACAAAAAGAATAAAGTCCCTTTTCATTTTCAAAGAATGGCTGATTTTGGAGAAATGTGGTATAATTTTTCTTATGGAAAAGATTATCATTACAGCAACTGCTGAAAGTATTGAACAAGTTGAACAACTACTCGAAGCTGGCGTAGACCGTATCTATGTCGGTGAGAAAGATTTTGGCCTTCGTCTGCCAACAACCTTTAGTCATGACCAATTGCGTGAAATCGCTAAGCTGGTTCATGATACTGGTAAAGAATTGATCGTTGCGGTCAATGCCCTCATGCACCAAGATATGATGGACCGTATCAAGCCTTTCCTGGACTTCTTGGAAGAAATTAAGACAGATTACATTACAATTGGGGATGCAGGTGTCTTTTACGTAGTCAACCGCGATGGTTATTCCTTTAAGACCATCTATGATGCTTCAACTATGGTGACAAGTAGTCGTCAGATTAACTTCTGGGGACAGAAGGCTGGCGCATCTGAGGCTGTTTTGGCGCGTGAAATTCCATCAGCTGAACTTTTCAAAATGCCAGAGATTTTGGAAATTCCTGCTGAAGTTTTGGTTTACGGAGCTAGCGTTATCCATCATTCTAAACGTCCGCTCTTGCAAAACTACTATAACTTTACGCATATCGATGATGAAAAGACGCGTAAACGTGACCTTTTCTTGGCTGAGCCAAGTGATCCTGAGAGCCATTACTCTATCTTTGAAGACAATCATGGGACCCACATCTTTGCTAACAATGACCTTGATTTGATGACAAAATTGACAGAATTGGTAGAGCATGGTTTCACTCACTGGAAACTAGAAGGACTCTACACTCCAGGTCAGAACTTTGTTGAGATTGCAAAACTCTTTATCCAAGCGCGTAGCTTGATCCAAGAGGGCAACTTTAGCCATGACCAAGCTTTCTTGCTGGATGAGGAAGTACGTAAGTTACACCCTAAAAACCGTTTCCTTGATACAGGATTTTATGACTACGATCCTGACATGGTTAAATAAAGTAAATGATTCGTTGAGAGAGGGAAGATGCAAACATTTCTTCTCTCAATTTTTCTTATTCTCCAATATTTTCAAAAAATAAGTAGGCTAGGATGCTCTGTTTGTTGGGATTTTTAAGAAAAGTAACCTTCTTGAGTTTGAAAATTATCCCATGTTTGCAGGTGCCAAATGGCTCTTTTTTTGGTATAATTTTTTATAATGAAAACGATTGGTAATCGCTATGTTGTGGTGGATTTAGAGGCAACTAGCACAGGTAGTAAGGCTAAAATTATTCAAGTGGGAATTGTTGTGATTGAGGACGGGAAAATCGTTGATCACTATACGACGGATGTCAATCCACATGAACCTTTGGATGCTCATATCAAAGAACTGACAGGACTGACTGATCAACGTCTGGCGCAAGCACCTGATTTTTCGCAAGTTGCTAGAAAAATCTTTGACTTGGTGAAGGATGGGATTTTTGTAGCCCATAATGTTCAGTTTGATGCCAATCTCTTGGCGGAAAATTTATTTTTTGAAGGCTATGAACTAAGTAATCCTCGTGTTGACACGGTCGAATTGTCCCAGGTCTTTTTCCCTGAACTGGAAAAATATAGCTTGCCGATTTTGTGTCAGGAATTAGGAATTCCTCTAAAGCACGCTCATACAGCCCTTTCCGATGCCCAAGCTACTGCGGAATTACTCCTTTTTTTACGAGAAAAGATGGCCCAGCTTCCTAAAGGTCTCTTGGAACGCTTGCTGGAAATGGCTGACGCTCTCTTATATGAGTCCTACTTGGTTATTGAAGAAATTTATAGAAACCAATCTATCCTGACTTCTCCAGACTTGGTCGAAGTTCAAGGGCTATATTTCAAGAAACCTGCAACCCCAAATGAGTCACGAAAACTATCTCAAGATTTTTCTAAGAATATTTCTCTGTTGAACCTTGAAGTGAGGGAGGAGCAAGAACGTTTTGCTAAAGAGGTTGGTTTGCTATTGAAGGATGAGCCTGTATCATTAATTCAAGCGCCGACAGGAATTGGGAAAACTTATGGTTATCTCTTACCCGCTTTGTCCCAAGTGGAAAATCGTCAGATTGTCCTTAGCGTTCCGACAAAGATTCTTCAAAATCAAATCATGGAAGAAGAAGGTAAACGTCTCAAGGAGCTATTCCATACAGATATTCATTCTTTAAAGGGACCACAAAATTACCTGAAGTTGGATGCCTTTTATTGTTCCTTACAGGAAAATGATGAAAATCGCTTATTTAGACGCTTTAAAATGCATCTCTTGGTATGGTTGACAGAGACAGAAACCGGAGATTTGGATGAGATTGGTCAGCTCTACCGTTACCAACATTTTCTGACAGACCTTCGTCATGATGGGAATTTATCATCCAAGAGCTTATTTATGACGGAAGATTTTTGGAAACGTAGTCAGGAAAGATCAGAGACTTGCAAGCTCTTAGTGACCAATCATGCCTATCTTGTAACCAGACTTGAAGATAATCCTGAATTTGTCAGCGACCGTTTATTGATTATTGATGAAGTCCAAAAAGTTTTGTTGGCTCTAGAAAATCTGCTTCAAGAGACCTACGATATCCAGTCTATTATTGATTTAGTTGATAAGGCTTTAGTAGGAGAAGAAAATAGGATTCAACAACGAATATTAGAAAGTATTCGCTTTGAGTGTCTCTACTTGATAGAACAATTTCAGTCTGGAAAATCTCGAAAAAATATCTTGGATTCTTTTGCCAATCTCCGCCAGTATTTTTCAGAATTAGAGGTAGAAGGATTTGAGGAACTGGTCCGCTATTTTACGGCTGAAGGTGATTACTGGCTTGAAGCCACTGAAACGAGTCAGAAGAAAATTCAGATTTCTTCTACAAAATCAGGCCGTATTCTTCTATCTTCTTTAGTGCCTGATTCATGTCAAGTCTTGGGAGTGTCGGCTACTCTTGAGATTAGTCAGAGAGTTTCTTTGGCAGACCTTTTAGGTTACCCTGAAGCCAAATTTGTCAAGATTGAAGCTGGTAAAAAACAGGATCAAGAAGTGGTCTTGATCAAAGATTTTCCTCTAGTAACAGAAACCTCCTTAGAAGTCTATGCCAAGGAGGTAGCTGATTTGCTGATGAAAGTTCAAGCTTTCCAGCAACCGATTTTGGTTCTCTTTACTGCTAAAGACATGCTTCTAGCAGTATCGGATTTACTTCCAGTTAGCCATCTGACCCAGTATAAAAATGGTGATGTCCATCAGCTAAAGAAACGTTTTGAAAAAGGTGAACAACAAATCCTGCTTGGTGCAGCAAGTTTCTGGGAAGGAGTTGATTTTTCAAGTCATCCTTTTGTGATTCAAGTTGTACCAAGACTTCCTTTCCAAAATCCCCAAGAACCCTTAACTAAAAAGATTAATCAGGAACTAATTCAAGAAGGGAAAAATGCCTTTTATGATTATCAGTTGCCAATGGCCATTATTCGTTTAAAACAGGCTTTAGGAAGAAGTATGAGACGCGAACACCAACGTTCCTTAATTCTTGTTTTGGATAGGAGAATTGTCGGAAAGCGATATGGCAAACAGATAGTAGCATCTCTAGCAAAAGAAGCGACTGTTAAAGCTGTCTCTCAATCCGAAGTTGATGAGGCTATTGATAAATTTTTAAATGAACTTTGATAAATAGTATTGTATGAAAGTATAAGGTTAGTGTATATGAAACGTTCTCTCGACTCTAGAGTCGATTATAGTTTGCTATTGCCAGTATTTTTTCTACTGGTTATTGGCGTGGTGGCTATTTATATAGCTGTTAGTCATGATTATCCAAACAATATTCTGCCCATTTTAGGGCAGCAGGTCGCCTGGATTGCCTTGGGGCTTGTGATTGGTTTTATCGTCATGCTCTTTAATACAGAATTTCTTTGGAAAGTGACCCCCTTTCTGTATATTTTAGGCTTGGGACTCATGGTCTTGCCAATTGTCTTTTATAATCCAAGCTTAGTTGCATCAACGGGTGCCAAAAACTGGGTATCGGTAAATGGTGTTACCTTGTTCCAGCCGTCAGAATTTATGAAGATATCCTATATCCTCATGCTGGCTCGTGTGATTGTCCAGTTTACTAAAAAACATAAGGAATGGAGACGCACAGTTCCGCTGGACTTCTTATTGATTTTCTGGATGATTCTCTTTACCATTCCAGTCCTAGTTCTTTTGGCACTTCAAAGTGACTTGGGGACGGCTTTGGTTTTTGTAGCCATTTTCTCAGGAATTGTTTTATTATCAGGGGTTTCTTGGAAAATTATTATTCCAGTATTTGTGACTGCGGTAACAGGAATTGCTGGATTCTTAGCCATTTTTATCAGCAAGGACGGTCGTGCTTTTCTCCATCAATTGGGGATGCCGACTTACCAAATCAATCGTATCTTGGCTTGGCTTAATCCATTTGACTTTGCCCAAACAACCACTTACCAACAAGCTCAAGGACAGATTGCCATTGGAAGTGGTGGCTTATTTGGTCAAGGTTTTAATGCTTCGAATCTGCTTATTCCAGTTCGTGAGTCGGATATGATTTTCACGGTGATCGCAGAAGATTTTGGCTTTATTGGTTCTGTCCTTGTTATTGCCCTTTACCTCATGCTCATTTACCGTATGTTGAAGATTACTCTCAAATCAAATAACCAGTTCTACACCTATATTTCCACTGGCTTGATTATGATGTTACTCTTCCACATCTTTGAAAATATCGGCGCTGTGACGGGCTTGCTTCCTTTGACTGGGATTCCCTTACCTTTTATTTCGCAAGGAGGATCGGCTATTATCAGTAATTTGATCGGTGTTGGCTTGCTTTTATCGATGAGCTATCAGACTAATCTAGCTGAAGAAAAGAGCGGAAAAGTCCGATTCAAGCGGAAAAAGGTTGTATTAAAACGAATTAAATAAGGAGAAAATCATGGTTAAAGTAGCTGTTATGTTAGCTCAGGGCTTTGAAGAAATTGAAGCTTTGACAGTTGTGGATGTTTTGCGTCGTGCCAATATCATTTGTGATATGGTTGGTTTTGAAGAGCAAGTGACGGGTTCACATGCAATCCAAGTAAGAGCAGATCGTGTCTTTGATGGTGATTTATCAGACTATGATATGATTGTCCTTCCTGGCGGGATGCCTGGTTCTGCACATTTGCGCGATAATCAGGCCTTAATTCAAGAGTTGCAAAGTTTCGAGCAAGAAGGCAAAAAAATAGCAGCCATTTGTGCAGCGCCAATTGCCCTCAATCAAGCAGGGCTATTGAAAAACAAGCAGTACACTTGTTATGATGGCGTTCAAGAGCAAATTCTTGATGGTCACTACGTCAAGGAAACAGTAGTGGTAGATGGTCATTTAACAACCAGTCGAGGCCCCTCAACAGCCCTTGCCTTTGCCTACGAGTTGGTGGAGCAATTAGGAGGAGATGCAGAGAGTTTACGAACAGGAATGCTCTATCGAGATGTCTTTGGTAAAAATCAGTAAAACGGGAGTTATTATCTCGTTTTTTATGTGGAAAAATCAGGGAAATCATCGCTTTTTTCATAAAAAAATGCTATAATGAAAGGTATGAAATATCACGATTATATCTGGGATTTAGGTGGAACTTTACTGGATAATTATGAAACGTCAACAGCTGCATTTGTTGAAACATTGGCACTGTATGGCATCACACAAGACCATGACAGTGTCTATCAAGCTTTAAAGGTTTCTACTGATTTTGCGATTGAGACATTCGCTCCCAACTTAGAGCATTTTTTAGAAAAATACAAGGAAAATGAAGCCAGAGAGTTAGAACACCCGATTTTATTTGAAGGAGTTTCTGACTTATTGGAAGATATTTCAAAACAAGATGGGCGTCATTTTTTGGTCTCTCATCGAAATAATCAGGTTTTGGAAATTTTAGAAAAAACCTCTATAGCAGCTTATTTTACAGAAGTGGTGACTTCTAGCTCAGGCTTTAAGAGAAAGCCAAATCCCGAGTCCATGCTTTATTTAAGAGAAAAGTATCAGATTGGCTCTGGTCTTGTCATTGGTGATCGACCGATTGATATCGAAGCAGGTCAAGCTGCAGGACTCGATACCCACTTGTTTACCAGTATCGTGAATTTAAGACAAGTATTAGACATATAAGAAAAAGGAATAAGATGACAGAAGAAATCAAAAATCTGCAGGCACAGGATTATGATGCCAGTCAAATTCAAGTTTTAGAGGGCTTAGAGGCTGTTCGGATGCGTCCAGGGATGTACATTGGATCAACCTCAAAAGAAGGTCTTCACCATCTAGTCTGGGAAATTGTTGATAACTCAATTGACGAGGCCTTGGCAGGATTTGCCAGCCATATTCAAGTTTTTATTGAGCCAGATGATTCGATTACTGTTGTCGATGATGGGCGTGGTATCCCAGTCGATATTCAGGAAAAAACAGGCCGACCTGCTGTTGAGACCGTCTTTACGGTTCTTCACGCTGGAGGAAAATTTGGCGGTGGCGGATACAAGGTTTCAGGTGGTCTTCACGGAGTAGGGTCATCAGTAGTTAATGCCCTTTCCACTCAATTAGACGTTCATGTCCATAAAAACGGTAAAATTCATTACCAAGAATACCGTCGTGGTCATGTTGTCGCAGACCTTGAGGTGGTTGGGGACACAGATAGAACTGGAACAACGGTTCACTTCACACCGGACCCAGAAATCTTTACGGAAACAACAACCTTTGATTTCGATAAATTAAATAAACGGATTCAGGAGTTGGCCTTTCTAAATCGCGGTCTTCAAATCTCCATCACAGATAAGCGCCAAGGTTTGGAACAAACCAAGCATTACCATTATGAAGGTGGGATTGCTAGTTATGTTGAATATATCAACGAGAACAAGGATGTGATCTTTGATACACCAATCTACACAGATGGTGAGATGGATGATATCACAGTTGAAGTCGCCATGCAGTACACAACGGGTTACCATGAAAATGTCATGAGTTTCGCCAATAATATTCATACACATGAAGGTGGAACGCATGAACAAGGTTTCCGTACAGCCTTGACACGTGTCATCAACGATTATGCTCGTAAGAATAAGTTACTGAAAGACAATGAAGACAACTTAACAGGGGAAGATGTCCGTGAAGGACTGACTGCAGTTATCTCAGTTAAACACCCAAATCCGCAGTTTGAAGGACAAACCAAGACCAAACTGGGGAATAGCGAAGTGGTCAAGATTACCAATCGCCTCTTCAGTGATGCCTTCTCTGATTTCCTCATGGAAAATCCACAGATTGCCAAACGTATCGTGGAAAAAGGGATTTTGGCTGCCAAAGCTCGTGTGGCTGCCAAGCGTGCGCGTGAAGTCACCCGTAAAAAATCTGGTTTGGAAATTTCCAACCTTCCAGGGAAACTAGCAGACTGTTCTTCTAACAATCCTGTGGAAACAGAACTCTTCATCGTCGAAGGAGACTCGGCTGGCGGATCAGCTAAATCTGGTCGTAACCGCGAGTTCCAGGCTATCCTTCCGATTCGCGGTAAGATTTTGAACGTTGAAAAAGCTAGCATGGATAAGATTCTTGCTAACGAAGAAATTCGTAGTCTTTTCACAGCCATGGGAACAGGATTTGGGGCAGAATTCGATGTTTCAAAAGCCCGTTACCAAAAACTCGTTTTGATGACAGATGCCGATGTCGATGGAGCCCACATTCGTACCCTTCTTTTAACCTTGATTTATCGTTATATGAAACCAATCCTAGAAGCTGGTTATGTTTATATTGCCCAACCACCAATTTATGGAGTCAAGGTTGGAAGCGAGATTAAAGAATACATCCAGCCAGGTGCAGATCAAGAAGTCAAACTCCAAGAAGCTTTAGCCCGTTATAGTGAAGGTCGTACCAAACCGACTATTCAGCGTTATAAGGGGCTAGGTGAAATGGATGATCATCAGTTATGGGAAACAACCATGGATCCGGAACATCGCTTGATGGCCAGAGTTTCTGTGGACGATGCTGCAGAAGCGGATAAAATCTTTGATATGTTGATGGGGGATCGAGTAGAACCTCGTCGTGAGTTTATCGAGGAAAATGCCGTTTATAGTACACTTGATGTCTAAAAAATCGGGAGAAGTAGTTCCCTTGGTCTAAAAAATATGATATAATCATTACGATTGTTTCAAGTAAAAAAGGAGTTTGATATGTCTAATGGACAACTAATTTATTTAATGGTTGCAATTGCAGTCATTTTAGTTCTGGCTTATGTAGTGGCAATCTTTCTACGTAAGCGAAATGAGGGAAGATTAGAGGCGCTAGAAGAAAGAAAAGAAGAACTATACAATCTTCCAGTAAATGATGAAGTAGAAGCTGTAAAAAATATGCACTTGATTGGACAAAGTCAAGTGGCTTTCCGTGAATGGAATCAAAAATGGGTCGATTTATCTCTCAACTCTTTTGCCGATATTGAAAATAATCTCTTTGAAGCAGAAGGCTATAACCATTCATTTCGTTTTCTCAAGGCCAGTCATCAAATTGATCAAATTGAGAGTCAAATTACTTTGATTGAAGAAGATATTACTGAAATTCGCAATGCTTTGGCAGACTTAGAGAAGCAAGAATCTAAAAATAGTGGTCGTGTTCTTCATGCTTTGGATTTATTTGAGGAACTTCAGCATAGAGTTGCTGAAAATTCAGAACAGTATGGTCAAGCCTTGGATGAAATTGAAAAACAATTAGAAAATATCCAATCTGAATTTTCACAATTTGTAACCTTGAATTCATCGGGTGACCCAGTAGAAGCTGCTGTGATTTTGGATAATGCTGAAAATCATATCTTGGCTTTGACACATATTGTTGATCGTATACCAGCAATTGTAACAACATTATCTAAAGAGCTACCAGATCAACTAGAAGATTTAGAAGATGGTTATCGTAAGCTCTTAGATGCTAATTATCATTTTGTTGAAACGGATATTGAAGCGCGTTTCCACTTGCTTTATGAAGCATTCAAGAAAAACCAAGAGAATATTCGTCAGTTGGAGTTGGACAATGCCGAGTATGAGAATGGACAGGCACAAGAGGAAATCAATGCCTTGTATGATATTTTTACTCGAGAAATTGCTGCTCAGAAAGTAGTGGAAAATCTACTTGCAACTCTTCCAACTTACCTTCAACATATGAAAGAGAATAATACTTTATTGGGAGAAGATATTGCACGTTTGAGCAAGACCTATTTACTTCCTGAGACAGCTGCAAGCCATGTTCGTCGTATTCAGACAGAATTAGAGAGTTTTGAGGCAGCTATTGTTGAGGTAACTTCAAATCAAGAAGAACCAACCCAAGCTTATTCAGTTCTTGAAGAAAATCTTGAGGATTTACAAACTCAACTAAAAGATATTGAAGATGAGCAAATTTCAGTTAGTGAGCGCCTGACACAAATTGAGAAAGATGATATCAATGCACGTCAAAAGGCCAATGTTTATGTCAATCGTCTCCATACTATCAAGCGATACATGGAAAAACGCAATCTGCCAGGTATTCCACAAACTTTCTTGAAGTTATTCTTTACGGCAAGCAATAATACTGAGGATTTAATGGTTGAGTTAGAACAGAAAATGATTAACATTGAATCTGTTACCCGAGTTCTTGAAATTGCAACGAATGATATGGAAGCTTTAGAAACGGAAACTTATAATATTGTACAATATGCAACTTTGACAGAACAATTATTACAATATTCTAACCGTTACCGCTCATTTGATGAACGCATTCAAGAAGCATTTAACGAAGCTTTAGATATTTTTGAAAAAGAATTTGATTATCACGCTTCATTTGACAAGATTTCTCAAGCATTGGAAGTGGCAGAGCCTGGTGTAACTAACCGCTTTGTTACCTCATATGAGAAAACACGTGAAACGATTCGTTTTTAATAAAAGAAAAAGATTTGATTGTGTGAGGAGCAGAATCAAATCTTTTTTATAGTAATATCTTTAGCAAAAGAATTCAAAATGATAAAAATGCATAATAGCAGGTGTAGAAACTCTTGCTACTATGCGTTTTATTATGGAAAGACTTATTGGACTTTCGCTCAAGTCGAGTTTTTACTCAACTTCTTTATTTGATTGGAATAGAAATCCCAATTAATTTCTCTGAGTAGAGTGTCTTGATATTGGCTTCATCAATAGAGTCCTTATCAATTTTACGTTTCAAGAAAAATTCTTGAATGGTTTCGATTTCAGGCTCACGAATAGCACGGTGTTTATTTGAGATGAGGATTTCATAGTGAAGCGGCGCTTGGGTGAAAATAACATCTGTATTCCCTGCAGAATAAACCTCAACAAGGGTTGCATCGGTACTTTCTAGCTGGCTTTTTACAAGTTGCGAGTGTGAGTTTGTCGTATTGATAAGCTTCATAATATTTCCTCCGATTTTCTAATTCTATTATAGCACTTTTTGAATAAAGTCGCTTGATTTATACTCAATGAAAATCAAAGAGCAAACTAGGAAGCTAGCCGTAGGCTGCTCAAAACACAGTTTTGAGGTTGTAGATAAGACTGACGAAGTCAGTGACCATATCTACGGTAAGGCGACGCTGACGTGGTTTGAAGAGATTTTCGAAGAGTATTAGCCAATCTTATGCTGTTTTTTCCAAGATTGGATGGCCCATTTATGGCTACCACGTTTGAGATTTTCAATAGCCTCATCAATAGGGAACCAAGCAATATGATTAAAGTCTTCTAGTGGTTTTTGAACTTCTTTGAAAGAAGTCGCTTCATAGAGGTAGGCAGGATTGTAGTAGTAGGTGTCACGATGACGAGAGTAGAAATATTCGTCAGCTTGTCCGTAATAAGTACCAATTTCAGCTGTGAAACCAAGCTCTTCAATCAATTCACGCTTTAGAGCTTCCTGATGATTTTCACCTGATTCAATTTCGCCACCTGGTAAGAACCAAGCACCATTAGGAGCTTGAACTAAAACTATTTGTTTTTGTTCAGCGTCAGGGATAACTGCATACACTCCATAGCGTGCAACATAGTCTGTATTCGCTTTTTTTTCTCCGAAAGTTGGGTTTGCCATTGCATTTTCCTCACTATCTAGTATCGTTATTATTATCATAATGGACAAAGAGCAAGCTGTCAAGAAATTACAGTTATTTTAGTAAAAAAGGAGCAGAAAAATTTCATTTTCTACTCCTTTTCTATAGGATTTATACTTCTTTTTCAGAAGTCTTTACTTCAGCTTTTTTGGCAGATTTAATTTGAATCTTGCCCTTGCTGGTCATAACTGCCTTGAGGTCTTTTTCGCTTGGATTTTCAAGGTAGTAGTCAGTGATTGCGTCCTCAATATAGTCTTGAATAGTACGACGAAGTGGGCGTGCTCCCATTTTTGGATCATAACCGAGGTCAACTAATTTTTCCTTGACCTTTTCAGTTACATCCAAATGAATGTTGTTGCTAGAAAGGCGCTTGTTAACGTCTGCTAACATAAGCTCGACAATCTGAAGGAGGTTGTCCTTGCTGAGAGCCTTAAATTCGATAATACCATCAAAACGGTTCATAAACTCTGGGCTAAAGAAGTTACCGAGTTCACCGAGAACAGAATTGGTACGTCCTTCTCTAGCTGCCCCAAATCCAACGCTGGCTTCGGCTTTTCCAGTCCCAGCATTTGAAGTCATGATGATGATGGCATCCTTGAAGCTAACGGTGCGTCCTTGTCCATCTGTCAAACGACCATCGTCTAATACCTGGAGGAACATGTGCATAACATCTGGATGGGCTTTTTCCACTTCATCCAAGAGAATAAGAGAATATGGATTGCGGCGAACTTTTTCAGTTAATTGCCCAGCCTCATCGTAGCCAACATAACCTGGAGGGGCGCCGACCAACTTAGCCACACTGTGTTTTTCCATATATTCACTCATGTCAAAGCGAATCATGCTGTCAGCAGAACCAAAGAGTTCGATAGCTAGTTGTTTGGAAAGTTCTGTCTTACCGACACCAGTTGGTCCGACAAAGAGGAAGCTTCCAATTGGACGGTTTGGCGTACCGAGACCAACACGATTACGGCGAATAGCCTTGGCAATCTTATCGACTGCGTCATCTTGGCCAATAACATGAGACTTGAGGTCTTCAGCTAGATGGATGAGTTGAGATTGTTCTTTCTCTTTTAAATCACCAACAGGGATATTGGTTTTCTGCTCGATAATGTGCTCAATGGTTTTCTCGCTGATGATAGGAGTATCCTGGTCTGTGACCTTTTTCTTTTGCATTTCCTTATACTTGGCAATCTGATCGCGGAAGTAGGCGGCCTTCTCAAAATCTTCCTCCCGTGTAGCTTGAGATTTGAGATTTTCAGCTTCAATCAAGCGTTGATCAATTACTTTAGGATCCACAAAATTCAAGGTCAAGTTCATCTTAGAACCAGCTTCATCTAGGAGGTCAATGGCCTTGTCAGGTAAGAAGCGATCTTGGATGTAACGATTGGAAAGAGTTGCCGCTGCTTCAATTGCGGCATCGGTATATTGAACGTGGTGATAGTCTTCGTATTTCTTTTGAATTCCTTTGAGGATAGTGATTGTTTCTTCCACTGTTGGTTCATCGACCTTAACCGGTTGCATACGACGCTCTAGTGCAGCATCCTTTTCAATGATACGGTATTCATTGAGAGTAGTGGCACCGACCAGTTGCAGTTCCCCACGAGCAAGGGCTGGCTTGAGGATATTTCCTGCGTCCATATTGCCATCGCCTGCAGAACCAGCACCGACAATTTCATGGATTTCATCGATAAAGAGGATGATGTCCTCACGTTTGCGAATTTCTTCCATGAGTTTTTGCATGCGTTCTTCAAATTGTCCACGGATACCCGTTCCTTGAACTAAGCTAACCACATCCAAACGGATGACTTGTTTGCCTTGGAGTTTATGTGGAACATCGCCATCAACAATTTTCTGAGCTAGACCTTCGACAACGGCAGTTTTTCCGACACCAGGTTCACCGATAAGAACAGGATTATTCTTGGTTCTACGATTGAGAATCTCGATGACACGGATAATCTCATCGTCGCGCCCAATAACGGGGTCAATATCTCCACGACGGGCAATCTCAGTTACGTTGATACCAAATTCTTCTAGCAGGCCTTTTTCTTGACTTGGAGGCGGAGTTTGAGCAGATCCACGATTTTGAGAGCCATAACCGCCGTTTCCACCGTAACCTCCACCTGATTGGGTTGGGGGAATAGGAGAAGTATTGCTAGAAGGTCTGAAATTGTTTAGATCATTGAAGAAATCACCAAAGGGATCGAAGTCACGATTGTTTAAATCCGTTATGCCTTTAAAGAGACTGTTGTTAGGATCAGTCTTGATAATCTTGTAGCAGTTTTGACAGAGGTCAATTTGTTTTTGTTTTCCATTGAGATTGGTGTAAAGATGAATTGTTGAGTCGTTGATTTTACAGTTTTGACAAAGCATACATCTACCTCATTTCTTTCTTTAGCCTGACCTGTTTAAAGGTCAAAAATAGTCAAAAATCTATAATTTCATTATAACAGGATTGGGGTGTAAAGCAAGTAAAAAGATTGCAGATTTGAGAAGTTGTTACTATGAAAATCTTTGTGAATTTGGACTATAAAAAAATCCTATTTGTGAGACAAAAAGGATTTTGGTTAGACATGCAGGGCTTAATCCCAGCTTGTTTTAGATTAGTAGAGAAGTTCGTAAATCTCCATTGCAATCAAGTCAATGCTATCAAAAGTATACGTTTCGCGAGCTTCTACATCACGAAGGGTAAAGATTGATCCGTTTTCTTCATCATGGCTGTATGCAACTTCTGCAACAACAACTCCTTCGCGTTCAAAATTACGTTTTAAATTTCCGCCGTCTTTTGCCATTGCTTCAAGGCGGTTGATGATTCTAACCAAATGTGATTCCATTTTGATTCTCCTTCATTTCTTATCGTTACTATTTTACCATAAAGGAGGCCAACTTGCCTAGAAAAAACTAAGATTTCTCGCTAATTCTACCATCTTAAAGTTTTTTTGAATAAATTGGATAAAAGGTTTGAATTTTAATTCAATACATGTTATAATCATACAGTATTCTATTTTAGAAAGCAGTGTGACTATGAATTTTTCTTTTTTACCTAAGTATTTACCTTATTTTAACTATGGGGCTGTTGTGACGGTTCTCATTTCTATCTGTGTTGTCTTTTTGGGAACTATTTTGGGTGTTGTCTTGGCTTTTGGGCAACGTTCAAAGTTTAAACCGCTTGTTTGGCTTGCAAACTTGTACGTTTGGATTTTCCGCGGGACGCCGATGATGGTTCAGATTATGATTGCCTTTGCTCTTATGCATATCAATGCTCCGACTATTCAGGTTGGGATTTTGGGTGTTGATCTTTCTCGTCTGATTCCAGGGATTTTGATTATCTCTATGAACAGTGGTGCTTATGTTTCTGAGACTGTTCGTGCTGGGATTAATGCGGTTCCAAAAGGTCAGCTAGAAGCGGCTTATTCGCTAGGGATTCGTCCTAAAAATGCGATGCGTTATGTGATTTTGCCACAAGCTATCAAAAATATTTTGCCAGCATTGGGGAACGAATTTATCACCATTATCAAGGACAGCTCCCTCTTATCAGCTATTGGGGTTATGGAGTTGTGGAATGGGGCTACAACAGTTTCTACAACAACCTATTTGCCTTTGACACCACTTTTATTTGCAGCCTTTTATTACTTGATTATGACCTCTATTTTGACCGTAGCCTTGAAAGCTTTTGAAAAACGTATGGGACAAGGAGATAAGAAATAATGACAGAAACCTTGATAAAAATCGAAAATTTACATAAATCATTTGGAAAGAATGAAGTATTGAAGGGCATCAACCTCGAGATTAAAAGAGGAGAAGTTGTCGTTATCATCGGTCCTTCGGGGAGCGGGAAATCTACCTTGCTTCGCTCTATGAATTTGTTGGAAGAAGCGACCAAGGGGAAGGTTATCTTTGAGGGAGTCGATATTACGGACAAGAAGAATGACCTCTTTGCCATGCGTGAGAAGATGGGCATGGTTTTCCAACAATTCAATCTCTTTCCTAATATGACTGTGATGGAAAATATCACCTTGTCACCTATCAAGACCAAAGGTGAGAGCAAGGCTGTTGCTGAGAAGAGAGCCCAAGAGCTTTTGGAAAAAGTTGGTTTGCCAGATAAGGCAACTGCTTATCCACAGAGTTTGTCAGGTGGTCAGCAACAACGGATTGCCATCGCGCGTGGGTTGGCCATGGAACCTGATGTTTTGCTCTTTGACGAGCCGACTTCAGCCCTAGATCCTGAGATGGTTGGAGAAGTTCTGGCTGTTATGCAAGATCTAGCCAAGTCAGGAATGACCATGGTTATCGTAACACATGAGATGGGATTTGCCCGTGAGGTGGCAGATCGTGTCATCTTTATGGCAGATGGTGTGGTTGTTGAAGACGGAACACCTGAACAGATTTTTGAACAAACCCAAGAACAACGGACTAAAGACTTCTTGAGTAAGGTTTTGTAATCTATTTTAAAATTTCAAGACAAGATTAGTGAAAAGCTCAACCAGAGCTTTTTCTTATAGTTTGAAACTATAAGATAGCCTAGGAAAGAAGTGTTAGAGGGTGCTGGCAGTTTTTGGTATAATGGAAAATATTTGAAAGAAAAGAGAAGTGATATGACACAGATTATTGATGGGAAAACTTTAGCGGCCAAATTGCAGGGGCAGTTGGCTGAAAAGACTGCAAAATTAAAGGAAGAAACAGGTCTAGTGCCTGGTTTGGTAGTGATTTTGGTTGGGGACAATCCAGCCAGCCAAGTCTACGTTCGCAACAAGGAGAGGTCAGCTCTTGCGGCTGGTTTCCGTAGCGAAGTAGTGCGAGTTCCAGAGACCATTACTCAAGAGGAATTGTTAGACTTGATTGCCAAATACAATCAAGATCCAGCTTGGCATGGAATTTTGGTCCAGTTACCATTACCAAAACATATTGACGAAGAGGCAGTTTTATTAGCTATTGATCCTGAAAAGGACGTAGATGGTTTCCATCCCCTAAACATGGGACGTCTCTGGTCTGGTCATCCAGTCATGATTCCTTCTACACCTGCAGGAATTATGGAAATGTTTCATGAATATGGGATTGACTTGGAAGGTAAAAATGCGGTCGTCATCGGTCGTTCCAATATCGTTGGAAAACCTATGGCCCAGCTTCTTTTGGCAAAGAATGCTACAGTGACTTTGACCCACTCACGGACTCATCATCTTGCTAAGGTGGCTGCTAAAGCAGATATTCTGGTTGTTGCAATCGGTCGTGCCAAGTTTGTGACTGCTGACTTTGTGAAACCCGGTGCGGTAGTCATTGACGTTGGGATGAATCGTGATGAAAATGGTAAGCTCTGTGGGGATGTGGATTATGAGGCAGTTGCTCCACTTGCTAGCCATATTACACCAGTTCCTGGAGGTGTAGGTCCTATGACCATTACTATGCTGATGGAGCAAACTTATCAAGCAGCACTCCGGACATTGGATAGAAAATAAGAGAAAAATTTTCTGAGAAAAGTGTATTTTCTATAGCTATATCTAAAATGGCAGAAATGAATATTAAATTTTAGAAATAAGTTTATAAAAGGAGGTATGTGCCTCCTTTTTGTTGTATAATGGAGTGAGGTGATTAGATGATTTTAAAAATTTATAATGGGGAATATAGTTTACAATGGGATGGAATATACTACTTAGCACTAATTGATTATCCAAATATTCAAGAGTGGGAATTAGAAAAAATTGCTAAATTTATAGCTTACGAAAAACTTCATAAACGTCAAACAAGTATTGAGTGTGCTGATTCTTGTTTAAAAAAAGAAATTTTAGATTACATCTGTCAGCATCCCTTTCTGCCACCATTTACTCCTACAGATAAAAGAGTAGCCTCGACTTATGACCTACATAAGAGGTTAGTGACTTCAGACTACTGTAGTCATACTACGACTATAGATGCAGCGATTTCTATTTTTAAAACTGGTCGTCTTTTATCTGCTGTGAAAGCCTTTGGGCGAGATGCTGAGGAGTTGGTTTTGGATAGTCGAAATGCTGCATCTGATCCGATAGATTATTTTGACTATGTCATGTTAGGGTGGTCAAATACAAGTTCTGGTTATCGATTGGCGATGGAGCGTTTATTAGGTCGAGCTCCTTCAGAGAAAGAATTACAAGACAAGTTTATTCCTGGAGTAAGTTTTCATTTTATCTATACAGATTTGATTAAAGTTCCTGGTTATATTTTTGATGGTTACCATGCTGTAAAAATTAAGGACATGCTTAATTTATTAAGTGAGTTGTATATTTGCATTATTCCAACTCATAATAAGAGCCAATTTGAAAATATTATTCCAACCAAAATACAAGATAGGGTGTATTATCTTGACTATGCTGGAGAAGACTTAGAAGAGTGGACTAAGAAAGTCTATCAAGTTGTTTTAAAACAATCAGATAAAGGATAGTTGAGGAAAAACGATGAGAGTGATTGAGCAAGCATTATTAGAAAAAGTCGTTATTAAACGTTCTCGTACAAGTCATAAAGGAGACTATGGTCGCTTGCTTCTGTTAGGTGGGACTTATCCTTATGGTGGTGCCATCATCATGGCTGCTTTAGCAGCTGTAAAAAGTGGTGCAGGATTGGTGACCGTTGGAACAGATAAGGAAAATATCCCAGCTCTGCACAGTCATTTACCTGAGTCTATGGCCTTTTCTCTTCAAGACCAACAATTGTTAAAAGAGCAATTGGAGAAGGCAGAAGTTATCTTGCTAGGATCTGGTTTACGAGACGATGCTTTTGGAGAAGATCTAGTCAAACAGGTCTTTGCTGGCTTAAAACAGAATCAGATTTTGATTGTAGACGGAGGTGCTTTGACTATTCTTGCCAGAACAAGATTGTCATTTCCTTCCAGTCAGCTTATCCTAACTCCCCACCAAAAGGAGTGGGAAAAACTGTCTGGAATTGCTATTGAAAAGCAAAACGAAGATGCAACGGCTAGTGCCCTAACTTCCTTCCCTCAAGGAACAATTTTGGTGGAGAAAGGTCCAGCTACTCGTATTTGGCAAGCTGGCCAATCTGATTATTACCAGTTACAGGTTGGCGGTCCCTATCAGGCGACTGGGGGAATGGGAGATACTTTGGCTGGGATGATCGCAGGATTTGCAGGCCAATTCCGACAGGCCAGTCTCTACGAGCGTGTGGCAGTAGCGACCCATCTTCATTCAGCCATAGCCCAAGAACTAGCTCAAGAACAGTATGTGGTTTTGCCAACGGAGATTAGTAATTGTCTTCCTAAAGTAATGAAAAGATATGTCTAAAATAGTTAGACAAAAAATGTTGATAATTTGTATCATTATTCTTAATTCACAAAAAACGAACGTTTAGTATTCTTCTCACTAAGAAACTAAATTTGTTCGTTTTTTTACTCTTGTAAATCTATTTTTGTTAGAGCTGATTTGCTTTACATCCGTACTTAAAGTGATTTGTCAGAGCTCTGCTTTTATTAAAAAAATTCAATTTCAAGGATAAATAAGCAGTATTCTAGAGGTACTTTTAGATGAAATAAAAGCCTTTACATGGTATAATAGAAGTAGCTCTTTAATGGAGGTGTTTGAGTGGAAAATCTGAAGAAAATGGCAGGTATCAAGGCTGCTGAGTTCGTGAGCGATGGAATGGTCGTTGGACTTGGAACAGGCTCGACTGCCTATTATTTCGTAGAAGAAATCGGTCGTCGGATTAAGGAAGAAGGGTTGCAGATTACAGCTGTAACGACTTCTAGTGTGACTAGTAAACAGGCTGAAGGTCTTAACATCCCGCTCAAGTCTATTGACCAAGTAGACTCTGTTGATGTGACGGTTGACGGGGCGGATGAAGTAGATAGCCAGTTTAACGGAATCAAAGGCGGTGGTGGTGCCCTTCTCATGGAGAAGGTTGTAGCAACGCCCTCAAAAGAATATATTTGGGTGGTCGATGAAAGCAAACTAGTCGAGAAATTGGGTGCTTTTAAATTGCCAGTGGAAGTAGTCCAGTATGGTGCAGAACAGGTCTTTCGTCGTTTTGAGCGAGCTGGCTACAAGCCAAGCTTCCGTGAAAAAGACGGCCAACGTTTTGTGACCGATATGCAGAACTTTATCATTGACCTTGCCTTAGATGTCATTGAAGATCCAATTGCTTTCGGGCAAGAATTGGACCATATCGTTGGTGTTGTAGAGCACGGATTATTCAACCAAATGGTGGATAAGGTCATCGTTGCTGGACGAGACGGGGTTCAGATTTTAACTTCAACAAAAGCAAACTAATCAACATAATAAGGAGATACACTATGTCAAAATTTAATCGTATTCACTTGGTGGTACTGGATTCTGTGGGAATCGGTGCTGCACCAGATGCCAATAACTTTGTCAATGCAGGGGTTCCAGACGGTGCTTCTGACACACTGGGACACATTTCAAAAACAGTTGGTTTGAATGTCCCAAACATGGCTAAAATCGGTCTTGGAAATATTCCTCGTGAAACTCCTCTGAAGACAGTACCGGCAGAAAGCAATCCAACTGGATATGCAACAAAATTGGAAGAAGTGTCCCTTGGTAAGGACACCATGACTGGGCACTGGGAAATCATGGGACTCAACATTACGGAGCCTTTCGATACTTTCTGGAACGGATTCCCAGAAGAAATCTTGACAAAAATCGAAGAATTTTCAGGACGTAAGGTCATTCGTGAAGCTAACAAACCTTACTCAGGAACAGCCGTTATCGATGATTTTGGACCACGTCAGATGGAAACTGGAGAGTTGATTATCTATACTTCAGCTGACCCTGTTTTGCAAATTGCTGCTCACGAAGACATCATTCCTCTGGATGAATTGTACCGTATCTGTGAATACGCTCGTTCGATTACCCTTGAGCGTCCTGCCCTTCTTGGTCGCATCATTGCCCGTCCATATGTTGGTGAGCCAGGTAACTTCACTCGTACGGCAAACCGTCGTGACTTGGCTGTATCTCCATTTGCACCGACTGTTTTGGATAAATTGAACGAAGCAGGTATCGATACTTACGCTGTTGGTAAAATCAATGATATCTTTAACGGTGCTGGTATTAGCCATGACATGGGCCACAACAAGTCAAATAGCCATGGAATTGATACACTATTGAAGACCATGGGCCTTGCTGAGTTTGAAAAAGGATTCTCATTCACAAACTTGGTGGACTTTGATGCTCTTTACGGCCACCGTCGTAATGCTCACGGTTACCGTGATTGTCTGCATGAGTTTGATGAACGCTTACCTGAAATTATCGCAGCCATGAGAGAGAATGACCTCCTCTTGATTACTGCGGATCACGGGAACGACCCAACTTACGCAGGAACAGACCACACTCGCGAATATATCCCACTTTTGGCTTACAGTCCTGCTTTTAAAGGAAATGGTGTCATTCCAGTAGGACATTTTGCAGATATTTCAGCGACTGTTGCCGATAACTTTGGTGTTGAAACAGCCATGATTGGGGAAAGTTTCTTAGATAAATTGGTATAAAATGACGCGCTATGCTTTGCTGGTGAGAGGTATCAATGTTGGTGGTAAGAATAAGGTTGTCATGGCGGAGCTTCGTCAAGAATTAACAAACTTGGAACTGGAAAAGGTTGAAAGCTACATCAACAGTGGCAACATTTTCTTTACTTCGACAGACTCAAAATCCCAATTGATTGAAAAATTAGAGACTTTCTTTGCAGTCCATTATCCATTTATTCAAAGCTTTTCTTTACTGAGTCAAGAAGACTATGAAGCAGAAGTGGAGAATCTACCAGCTTGGTGGAACGAAGACTTGGCACGAAAAGATGTCCTCTTCTACACGGAGGGTTTGGATGTGGACCAAGTCATCGAGAAAGTAGACAGTTTAAAACTGGAAGATGAAGTTGTTTATTTTGGTAAACTTGGTATTTTCTGGGCAAAATTCTCTGAAGAATCCTACCCTAAGACTGCCTATCACAAGTACTTGCTCAAGATGCCTTTCTATCGCCACATTACCATTCGCAATGCAAAAACCTTTGACAAAATCGGTCAAATGCTAAAAAATAATAAAGGGGACATACAATGACATTTTTAGACAAAATCAATGAAACAGCTGCTTTTCTGAAAGACAAGGGAATCCAAGCGCCTGAGTTCGGTCTAATCCTTGGATCAGGACTCGGAGAACTGGCTGAAGAAATCAATAATCCAGTTGTAGTAGACTATGCTGAGATTCCAAACTGGGGCCGTTCAACAGTAGTCGGTCACGCTGGTAAATTGGTATATGGTGAACTGGCAGGTCGCAAGGTCTTGGCCCTTCAAGGTCGTTTCCATTTCTACGAAGGAAATCCTTTGGAAGTCGTGACTTTCCCAGTACGAGTAATGAAAGTTCTTGGATGTGAAGGTGTTATTGTAACCAATGCAGCTGGTGGTATTGGTTATGGCCCTGGTACCTTGATGGCTATCTCAGATCATATCAACATGACGGGGCAAAACCCATTGATGGGTGAAAACTTGGATGAATTTGGTCCACGTTTCCCAGATATGTCCAAGGCCTACACACCAGAATACCGTGCTACTGCCCATGAAGTGGCTAAAAAACTTGGTATCAGGCTTGATGAAGGTGTCTATATCGGTGTTACTGGTCCAACTTATGAAACACCAGCAGAAATTCGTGCCTATAAGACACTGGGAGCAGATGCAGTTGGTATGTCTACGGTTCCTGAAGTTATTGTGGCAGCCCACTCAGGTTTGAAAGTTCTAGGAATTTCATGTATTACTAACCATGCTGCAGGCTTCCAAGAAGAACTTAATCACGAAGAAGTTGTAGAAGTGACTGAACGTGTTAAAGGTGATTTCAAAGGCTTGCTTAAAGCTATTCTTGCTGAACTATGAGAAAGAAAAATAAGTAGGAAAGCATTTCTGTAAGCTTGAAGATGAATGATACAATTAACTTCCATATAGAATTATGGTATAAAAAATGAATGAGGTTTCTATACTTTTATAAATCTCATCAAATCCTTGTTAACCAAATATAAAAATGAAACTGTGACGCTAAAGGAGATTAGCTGATTGGAGAATATTGTTGGTAAAGAGGGTGAAAAAATAAAAGAAAGATATATGAATAAATGAGAATTAATCAACGAATTATGCGTTTTGGTATAAAAAAACTAAGTATCGGAGTTGTGTCTGTTGCAGTTGGTTTTGCTTTTTTAGCACCGACAGGAATTTCTGCCAATGAAGGAAATCCAGTTGTGAAAAATGAGACTCCTCTAGTAGTAAATGCAATAGATAGTCCCATAAAAGAAAGTGCTGATAAAAAACAGGAAATATCTATTACAGAGGAGAAAGCTACAGCTCCTCAATCAACTCTAGAGACAAAAGAAGTTGTTAAAAATCAGAAAGAAAAAGAAGGAGAAGGATTATATAAAAGAGAATCTGCTGTAACTCATGAGGAATTGAAGAAAGAGGAAATTCTAAAGGATGAGCCGAAAAATTCTCGACCAGTAACAGAGGCAGACTTTGTCAAAATTTCTAAAGGAGAGCTCCATGTGGAGAAGGATCTTGTCGATAATTCTTTATACGGTGGAAAATTTTTAGATCCTGATGGAGATGATGATCATGATGGAATAAAAAATAAGGATGAATTGTATATTTACAATAAAGATGGGAAAGACTACTTAGGATACCATAGCCATCCTTTACTAGCAGATAGTGATGGAGATGGACTAGAAGACGGAGAAGATGATAACAAGAAACAATGGTATGTCACAGATCGTGATTCCCTCCTTTTTATGGAGTTGGCTTATCGTGATGATGATTACATTGACAAAATTCTAGATCATAAAAATCCTTTTCCAAGTCTGTACCTTGATCGTCAAGAATATAAAATGATGCACAATGAACTGGCACCATTTTGGAAGATGAAAAAGGCTTATCATACAGCAAGTGGCTTGGATGCTTTTTTGTTTGAAACTAAGAGTGATCTTCCTTATTTAAAAGACAATACTGTTCAAATGTTGGCTATACGTGGAACAAGACGGAATGATGCGAAGGATTTAAGTACAGATTTGGTTTTATTTGGTGGAAATAAACCTGCACAAGCGGATGATATCCGTAATGTTGTAAAAGAACTGGCGCAGGATTCTAGCATTACAAATCTGTATATGACAGGTCATTCGCTAGGAGGCTACTTAGCTCAAATAGCAGCAGTTGAAGCTTATCAGAAATATCCTACTTTTTATAATAATGTTTTGAAAAAAGTTACGACATTTAGCGCTCCTAAAGTAATTACTTCTCGAACTATTTGGAATGCAAAAAATGGTTTCTGGGATGTAGGGTTAGAAAGTCGTAAGTTAGCTCTATCTGGTAAAATAAAACATTATGTGGTCGATAATGATAATGTTGTGACATCATTGATTCGTAATGATAATGATATTGTAACTTTCACAGGTAACTCTAGTTTCAAGCACCGTTCGCGTGGTTATTTTGAAAGTAGAATGAATGCTATCCCGAATTTTAATATTGGAAAACGTGATACACTTGATAAACAGGGATATCGTGATCAAAAATTGGACAAAGTTTATTTCTTTAAGAAACAACAAGTCCCTCTGTCGTCTAGTCAACCAAGCGCTGAACCTCTTGAAAATATAGCTCTAGGGAAACGAGTAACTCAAAGTTCGACAGCTTTTGGAGGAGATGCTAGAAGAGCAGTTGATGGGAAATTAGATGGAAATTACGGGCATAATTCTGTCACTCATACAGATTTTCAATCAAAACCTTGGTGGCAAGTCGATTTAGATAAGGAAGAAACGATTCGCCAGATTAATATTTACAATCGCACAGACACTGCCCAGGATAGATTGGCAAACTTTGATGTCATTCTTTTAGATAGTTTTGGTAAAGAAATTGAGAGAAAACGCATAACATCTCTTAAAGATGTGTCGGCACAAATTGCGATTAACCATAAAAAAGCGCGCTATGTTCGGATTGAGCTAGAAGGCTATAATGCCCTCAGTCTTGCAGAAGTCCAAGTATATCGTGCTGAGAATATCGCTTGGAAAAAACAAGCTAAGCAAAGTTCTACTGATTTTGGAGGAGATGCTAGTCGTGCCTTGGATGGCAATACCAATAGTAGTTATAGCCAGCAATCAATTACCCATACAAAATTTGAAAACCAGCCTTGGTGGGAAGTTGATTTAGGTCGTACAGAACAGGTAGGACTTGTTCGCCTTCATAACCGTGGGGATGGCGAGCTTTCTAAACGTCTGTCAGACTTTGATGTGATTTTATATGATGAAAAAGGGAAAGAAGTTGCTAGACAGTATGTTTCTAAACTTGACGGAACGAGCTTGGATGTTCAATTAAATGGGAAATTAGGACGCCGTGTTCGTGTGCAACTACGTAAGAACAATCAAGCCCTCAGTCTTGCAGAAGTAGAAGTTTTCCGCTTTATCGCTACGAATGGTGAGACAGCGACACAAGTTTCTAAGCCAGTTCAACCAATCAGTCAGACTCCTGCCAAAGATAAAACATTGACAATTCAACATAGTGGAGCTTACATTGCTCGCTACTCTATAACTTGGGAAGAAGTTACAGTAGACAAAGATGGAAACCAAGTTGTTCGTAGTCGTTCTTGGGAAGGAAACGGTCGCAATCAGACCGCAGGTTCTATCCTCAATCTCCCAATTAAGTCTAATATGCGCAATCTGCGAATTAAGATTGAGAAAAAGACAGGTCTACTATGGAATAGATGGCAAACAATCTATGAAAACAGACCTCTCCTGGCACAGCCACATCGAAAAATCACTCATTGGGGTACGACTTTGAATTCCAAGGTGAGTGACGATGATGTCTTGTAATCTGACGATACAATGACAGTTATATTTGTCTAGTTTATAAGAAAGCACTAGCTGATCTTGAACAGAACTCAGGTAGTTCTCTGAGAGAGAACAAAATTAAACAGAAAGGTAGAGTGTGTGTTTTGATTTGAACACGAGCGGAAATTCGTACCTATAAGATGCTTGGAACAGATGTGGTCGAATGTCAACTGCTCCTGAAGTTATTGTTGTAGCCTACTCAGGTTTGAAACTTCTAGGAAGTTTATGCATTGCTAACTATACTACTGGTTTCAAAGAAGAGATTAACCACGAAGAGATTATAGAAGTGACTGAGTGTGTTAAAGGTGATTTTAAAGGCTTACTTAAAGCCGTTTTTGCTGAATTATTACTATGTTAAAAGAATTGAGGAGTATTTTTCAGAAAATCCCTTATAATCTTAAATTATTCCTAGCAGTCATTTTGCAAGGAATAGTTTCAGGTTTATCTGGTATTTTTCTACATTATCTTTTAAAGATGATAGAGGGGATAGCTTTTGGTCAATCAGAGCATCAAACTGTATTCTTGACAGATGGAGTTTCCTCATCGCGGATAGGATTAAGTTTAATAATCGTGGGTGTCAGCTCATCCTTGGTCTGGTATTTCTTGCAAAAAAAATCACAGATTTTTTCCATTAAAGCACAGATGAAGGATGAGACTTCACAATACAAACTTCATTTTTTAAAACAACTATTTCATTCAATTTGGCAGATTATTGCAGTTGGAGGGGGAGCACCTATTGGTAAAGAAGCTGCGCCACGAGAGATTGGAACTCTATTTGCAGGACCAATTGGAAAAATATGTTCTCTCTCTAAGAAGGATCAAATCTTTCTCCTTGCTTGTGGTGCGGGTGCTGGTTTAGCAGCTGTCTATCAGGTTCCATTAACAAGTATCTTCTTTGTTTTTGAAACTCTAGGAATTGCTCTATGTTTTTGAAACTCTAGGAATTGCTCTATCTATTAAACGATTTGTCTTAGTCGGTTTGACTACCTATGTGTCAACCTATACAGCAGGCTTGGTTATTTCAGATCATGCTCTCTACAAGATTCCAGCCATCGCATGGTCATTAAAGGAAATGTGGATTATTCCCTTATTACTTCTTTTCTTAACTCCACTAGCTTGGCTTTTTGGTGGCTTGAGTAAAGAAGTGTCTTCAAACAGGATAAAAGATAAACGAGTACTTCTCACATTGCCTACAGCTTTTCTTTTTCTTGCTGGGTTGGCAAGTTATTTTCCACATCTACTTGGAAATGGACGTATGATGGCTCAGGAAGTATTGAATGGTAGCAATGGTAAAACAGTATTCCTCTTGTTTATCCTAAAAGCAGTGGTCGTTCTTATTATCCTTTGGGCAGGGGCCTATGGTGGTACACTTACGCCATCTTTTGCCTTGGGGATAGCTGGCGCCGCTCTCTTTGGAATGATTCTAGGTGGGGATAGCCAGCCAAGCATTTTGCTTTTGGGGTCTGTTTGCTTTTTATCTGTGACCTTGAGGGCTCCCTGGTCTGCAACTGGATTAGTAATAGGCTTCACTGGGCTAGGTGTAGATTCTCTTCCATATCTCTTAGTAACAGCTGTTTTAGCCTATGAATTTGCAAAAATATTAGACCACTTTCCTTGGGCTAGCATACTGTGTCAGAAGTCAAAGAATAAAGTAATTAGGTAGGGAATGCCCATTTCTTCTAGTTAAGGATTTAACTTAAAAGATTAAAAACTATTGTCAGTTTATCAATAACTGTTTTAAATAAAAAAGAAGTAGGCTTATCGGAGTCATGATTGAATCCGATTTTTCCTAGCTATGAAATATAAAAATAAAAAAAAGAAAGGTAGAGCGTGTGTTTTGATTTGAACACGAGCGGAAAACTTTTCTAAAAACTCAGAAGAGAAGGGGAATTCGGGTTTGAATTGAAGCCGGTCTAATCTTCTCAATATCATCAAAATTAAGAAAGAAAGGAATTGAACCCACCCTAAAAGCAGTGGGAAAAAGATAGTTGGTCTAGCGAGCATCGCTCACTGCACCCAACTCCTATTTTCCCTTTGCTTTTTGACGGGTTTGGTATCTTATATTATGTCTATCCATATTGCTGCTCAGCAGGGTGAAATTGCTGATAAAATTCTTCTTCCTGGGGATCCTCTTCGTGCTAAGTTTATTGCGGAGAATTTCCTTGAAGATGCTGTTTGTTTTAACGAAGTGCGTAACATGTTTGGTTACACTGGTACTTACAAGGGCCACCGTGTATCAGTCATGGGAACTGGGATGGGTATGCCCTCTATTTCGATTTATGCGCGTGAGTTGATTGTTGACTACGGTGTGAAAAAATTGATCCGTGTGGGAACTGCTGGTTCTTTGAATGAAGAGGTTCATGTTCGTGAATTGGTTTTGGCGCAGGCAGCTGCAACCAACTCTAACATCATCCGCAATGACTGGCCACAGTACGATTTCCCACAAATCGCTAGCTTTGATTTGCTGGACAAGGCCTACCATATCGCCAAAGAACTCGGTATGACCACCCACGTTGGGAACGTTTTGTCTTCTGATGTCTTTTATTCAAACTACTTTGAAAAGAACATCGAACTTGGTAAATGGGGAGTCAAGGCTGTGGAAATGGAAGCAGCGGCCCTTTACTATCTGGCAGCCCAGCACCATGTTGACGCGCTTGCTATCATGACCATCTCTGATAGTTTGGTCAATCCAGACGAAGACACAACTGCAGAAGAACGTCAAAATACCTTCACCGATATGATGAAGGTTGGATTAGAAACCTTGATTGCAGAATAAAAGAGAACACAAAAGGAAGACTTTCTGGATGAAAATCTTCCTTTTTTTGGTACGACGGGCATGTCGTATATCTGAGGTGTAAGTCCTCCGTGGGCACCTGCTACCGGTGAACCCAATAGCGATTCCCAAGCCTGACTATCGTGAGGTAGCGGGGAGAGGAAGGGATAGCGAAATCGTGGCTCTACGAACAGGAACGTGATAGTAAGGCGTATATAGCGGATAAGGGGGCTTCAAGCTCTAAAGTCCAAAGAGGTAGTCGTAACCTATATGCGTAAATGACGAGAGTAATTGAATTCGGACTAAGGTTTGTGTGAAAAAGATAAATCTTTCTAGAGTCTAAAGACTCTGCGTCAGATTTCCTATTTTCACTCTAACCTTTTAACGTCCTCATATCTTGTATAAACGAGGAAAGATGTACGACTTATCCCGTGAGGTCTCATGAGCGCTGAAAGCGTAGTAACAACGAATCATGAGAAGTCAGCCGAGCCCATAGTAGTGATGAAGCTTCTGTAATGGAAGTGGAGCGAAGGGGTGAACAACTAATTGAAGTAATCCTACTTCACTTGTGTCTGTAAAACGAGCGGTCTGATAGAACTGGACTCTGTCACGTATTGACTAGATGAAGGCTCACCAATATAAGATGTCCCTCAGGCACCAAAACAAGAAAGGAATACGCACATGTCAAAATTGCTAGATAAGATATTATCACGCGAAAATATGCTGGAAGCTTACAATCAAGTAAAATCCAATAAAGGCTCAGCTGGGATTGATGGAATGACTATCGAAGAGATGGATAATTATCTCAGACAAAACTGGCGCCTGACTAAGGAACTGATAAAACAGAGAAAATATAAGTCTCAACCAGTTCTTAGAGTTGAGATTCCTAAACCAAACGGAGGTATTCGTCAATTAGGAATTCCAACAGTTATGGATAGAATGATTCAACAGGCCATTGTCCAAGTCATGAGCCCCATTTGTGAACCCCATTTCTCGGATACGAGCTATGGATTTAGACCAAATAGGTCATGTGAAAAAGCCATCATAAAGCTCTTAGAGTACTTAAATGACGGCTGTGAGTGGATAGTGGATATAGACCTAGAGAAATTCTTCGATACAGTTCCTCAAGATAGATTGATGTCCTTAGTACATAACATTATCGAAGACGGAGATACGGAATCCTTGATTCGTAAGTATCTTCATTCGGGTGTTATCATTAACGGTCAGCGTCATAAAACGCTAGTTGGGACACCACAGGGAGGAAATTTATCTCCTCTCTTATCCAATATCATGCTTAATGAATTGGACAAGGAATTAGAAAAGAGAGGGCTTCGATTTGTGCGCTACGCAGATGATTGTGTGATTACGGTCGGAAGCGAGGCAGCCGCTAAGCGTGTGATGTATTCAGTCAGTCGTTTTATTGAGAAACGGCTAGGTTTGAAAGTAAACATGACCAAGACTAAGATTACTAGACCAAGAGAGTTGAAATATCTAGGTTTTGGGTTCTGGAAATCATCAGACGGTTGGAAAAGTCGTCCACATCAAGATAGTGTTCGGAGATTTAAGCTTAAATTGAAGAAACTAACACAGAGGAAATGGAGTATAGACTTAACAAGACGTATTGAGCAACTGAATTTGTCTATTCGAGGATGGATAAACTATTTCTCATTGGGAAATATGAAAAGTATAGTCACCAGCATAGATGAGCGCTTGCGTACTCGCCTACGAGTGATTATCTGGAAGCAATGGAAGAAGAAATCGAGACGATTATGGGGATTGCTTAAGTTAGGAGTTCCTAAATGGATAGCAGATAAAGTATCTGGCTGGGGCGACCACTATCAATTAGTAGCTCAGAAGTCGGTACTTAAACGTGCGATATCAAAACCAGTCCTGGAAAAACGTGGACTGGTTTCGTGTTTGGATTATTACCTTGAACGACATGCGTTAAAAGTTAGTTGAACCGCCGTATGCCGAACGGCACGTACGGTGGTGTGAGAGGGGCTAGAGATTATCCCCTACTTGATTCATTCAGTCCATACTGTGACCTTAATGAAATGTTGCTCTATCGTCTATTTTTTAAGAGATTGCAAGAAATAATCAATCTCTGCTTGAGAATGGAGAATACGCATCTTTTCTGGGTAAGTATTGTTTAAATATTGGTATCTATCCTTAGCATTTTTTGTTCGACCATCCCAGAGAATCCAACGAATAAATTCCCAGTTGAATTGCTCGGGGCATCCCTTAGCCATGCTTTCTCTCACTTTTCCCCGGTATTTAAGATAACGTTTAAAGGCTCGTAGCAGACAATTCCAGCGAGAAAAATTGAGAAAGATGATTTGGTCAGCTTCCTGCATTCTTTCCTCGTAATAGCACCAAGAATAATTCCCATCAATGACCCAAGCTTCATGCTTGGTGAGAAAGTTTTTCATCTTGGTTAACATCCAGTCGCGGTCACTGTCTTGCCAACCAGGTTGAAATTGGAGTGTGTCCATGTGCAGTTTTGGAATGGAGTAGTAGTTAGATAACTTTTCTGCTAGCGTTGACTTACCAGCACCAGAATATCCGATAATTGCGATTTTCATTTTCTACCTTTTCCTATTTGGAGACAAAAAAACAGCCTCTATGGACTGTTTCTTATTTAGCAAGTTTAGCTGAAAGACGAGCTTTATCGCGGCTTGCTTTGTTTTTGTGAATCAAACCTTTAGTTTCTGCTTTATCGATAGCTGAGCTAGCAGCACGGAAAAGTTCTTCAGATGGGTTTGCTTCGAAAGCTTTGATAGCAGTACGCATAGCTGATTTTTGAGCTGAGTTCTTTTCGTTTTGTTTAACGTTCAATTCAGCGCGTTTGATAGCTGATTTAATGTTTGCCAATGTTCTTACCTCCATATTTACTAACTATACCATTATATCTGAAAACTTACGTTTTGACAAGGGAAAATTACTTTTTTAAGTAAATTTCATCGATTTCATGGTTCTTACTTTTATGTAGAATCACTTCCGCACGATTTCTGGTTGGTTCAATATAATTTTGTAGATTTGTGAGATTGATACTGGTCCAGACCTGATGGGCAAATGACTCCACTTCCCCAATCGGCATTTGAGTAAAACGATAGTAGTAGCTATCAGGGTCGTTTTGAGCTAGGCTCAGCATTTTCAAGAAACGGTCCAGATACCAACTCTCAATATCATCCACTCCAGCATCTACATAGATGGAAAAGTCGAAGAAGTCAGTAATGTAGAGACGCTCGTTTTGTGGATTTTGAAAGACGTTAATCCCCTCGACAATCACAAAATCAGCAGCTTTTACTCGTTGTTTTGCTTCAGGGACGATGTCATAGACTTCATGAGAGTAGACAGGAATATCCACATCTTGTCCATTTTTAATGCGATCCAAGAAGTTGAGTAGTGTTTCCATATCATAACTTTCAGGAAATCCCTTGCGATTTAAAATCCCTTGCTTAGTCAAGGTCTGGTTGGGATAGAGAAAGCCATCAGTTGTTACCAACTCAACCCTAGCATCTGTAAGCGTACGGGATAGCAGGATTTGAAGTAGGCGACTAGTTGTGGATTTTCCAACGGCAACACTCCCAGAAACCCCAATGATAAAAGGCTGTGTTTTACTTTCACGTTGGAGGAAAATTCCTTTTGAAAAGGCCAAATCATCCTTGGTACGTTTGTAAATCTGGATGAGATGGGCTAGGGGTAGATAGACATCGGTAACATCCTGTAAACTAATCTGGTCATTAAAACTCTTGATGGATTCTAATTCCTCTTCTGTCAAAGGAGGTGTTGTCTTTCGATGTAAAGATTGCCAAGTCTGGCGGCTGATTTTTTCAAAATGTAAAAATTCGTTGGTCATTTGTTTTCCCCTAGATATTTTGTATATCATATCATAAAAAGCTAAAAAAATAAAGCGGTTTCTTGATGATAGTAAGCCAATATCGTATAATAGAGGTAGATAGAGGTTGAACAATTTATTGATGAAGTAGGAGCTACCTTCTCTTGATTTATAAGCTTATAAAGAGGGCTTTGGGATTCACAACTTATAGGAGGTGTACTATGAAAATCTTAAAACGTTACACATTGGAACTCTGTTTTATTTTAAGTTTTGCACTACCTTTTTTAAAAGGAGCGAATGCGGATAATGGTAGACGTTTTGTGGAAATCTATTACGGTTTTACTTTTTTGATGGAACATGCTATTGTAACAGTTGTCTTTATCTGTTCGCTCTTGATTGCTTTCTTCCTAAAAAAACGGTGGACGAAATGGCTTGCTGCTGGTAGTTATTTCTTTTTAGTTCTATGGATTGCTACAGAGGGTTATTTCTTCCGCATGTCACTAGAAGATTTGATACGACTTTGGACAAGTTTGGAATTCCTGACAAAAACGTATCAGTTGGGCTTTTATCTAAACATCCTGTTGGGAATTTTGTTGATAATAAAGTATTTGAAGGTTAAGCAATAGTCATAAAAATGCGCTTGATTATAGACAATAAATTTGTTGTTTTATCTTGACTGTGATACCTTATAGCTCCCAATGGTTTGTCATTCGTTTCCAATAATTGAAAGAGATTGAAGAAAAGGTTTTACCTACTAGCTTTCTTCAGTCTTTTTCGTTTTATTATCAATTTGTAAACGATTTACAATTTAAGTCAAATTATGGTAAAATAGTTTCATGAGTAAAATGTATTATGCAGAAAATCCTGACGCTACTCACGACATTCATGAGTTGAGAGTGGACTTGTTGGGAGAAAAAATGACCTTTTTGACGGATGCGGGTGTTTTTAGCAAGAAAATGGTTGACTTTGGAAGTCAACTCTTGCTCAAGTGTCTTGAGGTCAACCAAGGAGAAACTGTCCTTGATGTAGGCTGTGGTTACGGACCTTTGGGCTTGTCTTTAGCTAAGGTTTATGGAGTTCAGGCGACCATGGTCGATATCAATAATCGTGCCTTGGATTTGGCGCGACAAAATGCTGAACGAAATAAAGTAAAAGCGACGATTTTCCAGTCTAACATTTATGAACAAGTTGAAGGCACATTTGACCATGTCATTTCAAATCCTCCTATCCGTGCAGGCAAGCAAGTGGTTCATGAAATCATTGAGAAAAGTAAAGATTTCTTGGAAACTGGTGGGGATTTGACAATCGTCATCCAGAAAAAGCAAGGAGCTCCAAGTGCCAAGTCTAAGATGGAAGATGTGTTTGGCAATTGTGAAATCCTTAAAAAAGACAAGGGATATTATATCCTTAGAAGTGTGAAAGAATGAGAGCAGTTGATTTAATCCAAAAAAAACGAGACGGTCAAGAACTGACTTCGAGTGAAATTGAATGGTTAGTTGAAGGCTATGTGTCAGGAACGGTTCCTGATTATCAGATGTCTGCCTTTGCTATGGCTGTTTATTTCAAAGGAATGACGACTCGAGAAATATCTGATTTGACCATGAATATGGTTCAGACGGGGCAAGAGTTTGATTTATCTGCTATTGATGGGGTTAAGGTTGACAAGCATTCTACTGGTGGTGTTGGTGACAAGGTGACCTTGATTTTGGCTCCTCTTGTTGCAAGCTTTGGTGTTCCTGTGGCAAAAATGAGTGGTCGTGGTCTCGGCCATACTGGTGGGACAATTGATAAATTGGAGTCCATTAAGGGCTATCAAGTCGAGCGCACCCAAGAGGATTTTATTCGTCAGGTTCAGGATATTGGTGTATCTGTCATTGGGCAATCAGACCAGCTGGTTAAAGCTGACAAGCTTCTCTACGCCCTTCGTGATGTGACCGCAACTGTTGACACGATTCCTTTGATTGCTAGTTCGGTGATGAGCAAGAAAATTGCGGCAGGTGCGGATGCTATTTTGCTAGACGTGACTGTCGGTGAGGGTGCCTTCATGAAGACGGTTGATGAGGCGCGTGAATTGGCTCAAACTATGGTGGAACTTGGTAAGGCAGTTAGTAGAAAAACGGTAGCAGTGATTACGGATATGAGTCAGCCCTTGGGACGAGCGATTGGAAATCGCCTTGAAATCCTTGAGGCCTTGGAGATTTTACAAGGTCAAGGCCGTCAGGATATTACCCACTTCATCTGTGAGTTGGCTCAAATTATGCTTGGCCTGGCAAATGTTAACAAGACAGTTGAAGAAGTTCGCCAACATATTGACAATGGCCAAGCACTGGCTAAGTTTGAGGAAATGGTCCAAGCCCAAGGTGGAGATTTGGAAGACCTCTATCGTCCTGTCAATGTGGCCCATGTGGTGGAAATCCCTGCTCAGGAAACGGGTGTCATTTCAGCTCTTCCAGCCATGGAATTTGGGCTTTATGCTATGAGACTGGGTGCTGGTCGTGCAGTTAAGTCTGATACCTTGGACTATGAAACAGGAATTGTTTTTGAAAAGAAGGTTGGAGACTCTGTTCAAAATGGAGAAATTGTTGCAAAAGTATACACAAATGGAAAAATTTCTCCTCAGCTAGTTACAGATTTTCAAAAATATGTTAAAATAAATGATAGGGTGCAAAGTTTACGAGAAATTATAGAAATTATCTCATAAACCGCAGGAGAATCCGTATATGAAATTAAATAAATATATCGATCATACGCTTTTAAAACAAGATGCAACAGAAAATCAAATTGATTGTTTGTTGTCTGAAGCTAGAGAGTATGATTTTGCCAGTGTTTGCGTTAATCCGACCTGGGTTGAACATGCTAAAAAAGGGCTTGAAGGCACAGATGTCAAGGTCTGCACAGTAGTAGGTTTCCCTTTGGGAGCAACAACTTCAGCTGTGAAAGCATTTGAAGCCAAAGAAGCTATCCAAAATGGTGCAGATGAGATTGATATGGTGATCAATGTTGGAGCTCTCAAATCAGGCAATTTATCCTTTGTTGAATCGGACATCCGTGCGGTTGTGGAAGCAAGTGGTGACAAGTTAGTGAAAGTCATTATTGAAGCTTGCCTGCTGACAGACCAAGAAAAAGTTTTGGCTTGTCAATTAGCCCAGAAAGCGGGAGCTGATTTTGTTAAAACATCTACTGGCTTTTCAACTGGCGGCGCTACGGTAGCAGATGTTACATTAATGCGTGAAACAGTTGGACCTGATATGGGAGTCAAGGCTGCTGGTGGAGCTCGTTCTTATGCAGATGCTCTTGCCTTTGTGGAAGCAGGTGCGACCCGTATCGGAACGTCAGCTGGGGTAGCAATTCTAAAAGGAGAATTGGCAGATGGCGACTACTGAGTTAATTGAACTAGCAATTGAAACCAGCAAGAATGCCTATGTGCCTTATTCTCATTTTCCAGTCGGAGCTGTTCTAGTGGCGAAAGATGGTAGCATTTATACAGGTGTCAATATTGAGAATGCTAGTTATTCTTTGACCAACTGTGGAGAGCGTACAGCGATTTTTAAAGCAGTTTCTGAAGGCCAAAGAGAGTTTTCAGAATTGATTGTCTATGGACAGACTGAAAAACCAATTTCACCATGTGGTGCTTGTCGCCAAGTGATGGCTGAATTTTTTGAACAAGATCTAAAAGTGACCTTAGTCGCAAAAGATAAATCGACGGTCGAGATGACGGTCGGGGAATTACTTCCATACTCTTTTACAGACTTAAACTAGTCTGAGTCGCTCTCTGAGTGGCACGGTCCTTGTGACCAACCAATCCATACTTGCAACATCGTTGCACATCTTATTTAGGAGGTTCAGTAATGAACAAGAAACAATGGCTAGGCCTTGGTCTAGTTGCAGTAGCAGCAGTTGGACTTGCTGCATGTGGTAACCGCTCTTCTCGTAAGGCAGATTCATCTTCTGATATGAAGACAAAAGCAGCAATCGTCACTGATACTGGTGGTGTTGATGACAAATCATTCAACCAATCAGCTTGGGAAGGTTTGCAAGACTGGGGTAAAGAACACAACCTTTCAAAAGATAAAGGTTTCACTTACTTCCAATCAACAAGTGAAGCTGACTACGCTAACAACTTGCAACAAGCGGCTGGAAGTTACAACCTAATCTTTGGTGTTGGTTTTGCCCTTCACAATGCGGTTGAAGAAGCAGCTAAAGAACACACTGACTTGAACTATGTCTTGATTGATGATGTTATTAAAGATCAAAAGAATGTTGCTAGCGTAACTTTCGCTGATAATGAGTCAGGTTACCTTGCAGGTGTGGCTGCAGCAAAAACAACTAAAACAAAACAAGTTGGTTTTGTAGGTGGTATGGAGTCAGAAGTTATCTCTCGTTTTGAAGCAGGATTCAAGGCTGGTGTTGCCTCAGTAGACCCATCTATCAAAGTACAAGTTGACTATGCTGGTTCATTTGGTGATGCCGCTAAAGGTAAAACAATTGCAGCCGCACAATACGCAGCTGGTGCAGATATTGTTTACCAAGTAGCTGGTGGTACAGGTGCTGGTGTCTTTGCAGAAGCAAAATCACTCAACGAAAGCCGTCCTGAAAATGAAAAAGTTTGGGTTATCGGTGTTGACCGTGACCAAGAAGCAGAAGGTAAATACACTTCTAAAGATGGCAAAGAATCAAACTTTGTTCTTGTATCTACTTTGAAACAAGTTGGTACAACTGTAAAAGATATTTCTAACAAGGCAGAAAAAGGTGAATTCCCTGGCGGTCAAGTAATCGTTTACTCATTGAAAGATAAAGGGGTTGACTTGGCAGTAACAAACCTTTCAGAAGAAGGTAAAAAAGCTGTTGAAGATGCAAAAGCTAAAATCCTTGATGGAAGCGTAAAAGTTCCTGAAAAATAATGGATGGAAGTCATTTCTTAGGAAGCGGCCCTCGGCCGCTTTTTTAAGAGTTGAGACAAAGTCATTTTGTCTCAGTAAAGCTTGCTACTAGAGAAACTAGCAAGTTTTATTGAAATAAAATAAGACTCTGAAAGGAAGAGCACATGGCACACGAAAATGTCATTGAGATGCGTGATATTACCAAGGTGTTTGGTGAATTTGTTGCCAACGACAAAATCAACCTGCACCTACGAAAAGGTGAAATTCATGCACTTTTAGGAGAAAATGGGGCTGGAAAGTCCACGCTCATGAACATGTTAGCAGGGCTTCTTGAACCAACCAGTGGTGAAATTGTGGTCAACGGTCAAGTTGTCAACCTCGACTCACCATCTAAAGCAGCTAGCTTGGGAATTGGAATGGTTCACCAGCACTTTATGTTGGTAGAAGCCTTCACAGTGGCTGAAAATATCATTTTAGGAAGTGAATTAACTAAAAATGGTGTATTAGATATTGCTGGAGCTAGCAAAGAAATTAAGGCTCTTTCTGAACGTTACGGCTTAGCTGTTGATCCTTCTGCTAAGGTAGCAGATATCTCAGTTGGAGCCCAACAACGTGTAGAAATTTTAAAAACCCTTTATCGGGGGGCTGATATCCTTATCTTTGACGAACCAACGGCTGTTTTGACTCCATCAGAAATTGATGAGTTGATGGCTATTTTGAAAAATCTTGTCAAAGAAGGAAAATCAATTATCTTGATCACCCACAAGTTGGACGAGATTCGAGCAGTTTCTGACCGCGTTACAGTTATCCGTCGTGGGAAATCAATTGAAACTGTCGAAATTGCAGGAGCTACCAATGCTGATTTAGCAGAAATGATGGTGGGACGTTCTGTTTCCTTTAAAACAGAGAAGCAAGCCTCTCAACCAAAAGAAGTGGTCTTGTCTATTAAAGACTTGGTGGTCAATGAAAACCGAGGTGTCCCAGCTGTGAAAAATCTGTCCTTGGATGTTCGTTCTGGAGAGATTGTTGGGATTGCGGGGATTGATGGAAATGGTCAGTCTGAACTGATTCAAGCCATTACAGGTCTTCGCAAGGTTGAATCTGGTAGCATTGAGCTAAAAGGAGATTCAATTGTAGGATTGCACCCACGTCAGATTACAGAGTTGAGTGTTGGGCACGTTCCAGAAGACCGTCACCGTGATGGCTTGATTTTGGAAATGATGATTTCTGAAAATATTGCCCTTCAAACCTACTACAAAGAACCACATAGTAAAAATGGAATTTTGAACTATTCAAATATTACTTCTTATGCTAAAAAGCTGATGGAAGAATTTGATGTTCGTGCTGCCAGTGAATTTGTTCCTGCAGCTGCACTTTCAGGAGGAAATCAACAAAAAGCAATTATTGCTCGTGAAATTGATCGAGATCCTGATCTCCTTATCGTCAGCCAGCCAACTCGTGGGTTGGATGTTGGTGCCATTGAATATATCCACAAACGCTTGATTGAAGAGCGTGATAATGGCAAGGCTGTCCTTGTTGTCAGCTTTGAATTGGATGAGATTTTAAACGTCTCAGACCGTATTGCCGTTATCCACGATGGGAAGATTCAAGGTATTGTATCACCAGAAACAACCAATAAACAAGAACTAGGTGTCTTGATGGCTGGTGGAAACTTGGGAAAGGAGAAGAGTGATGTCTAAAAAATTACAACAAATTTCGGTTCCCTTGATTTCTGTCTTCTTAGGAATTTTACTCGGGGTCATTGTTATGTGGATCTTTGGTTATGATGCTATTTGGGGCTACGAAGAATTGTTCTATACAGCCTTTGGTAGCCTGCGTGGGATTGGAGAAATCTTCCGTGCTATGGGGCCTTTGGTCTTGATTGGTCTTGGTTTTGCTGTTGCCAGTCGTGCAGGTTTCTTTAACGTCGGGCTTCCTGGTCAGGCTTTGGCAGGTTGGATTCTCAGTGGTTGGTTTGCCCTGTCGCATCCAGATATGCCCCGTCCCTTGATGATTTTAGCGACTATCATGATTGCCTTGATTGCTGGTGGGATTGTCGGCGCGATTCCAGGTATTCTGAGAGCCTATCTAGGGACGTCAGAGGTTATCGTAACCATCATGATGAACTACATTGTCTTGTATGTAGGGAATGCCTTTATCCATGCTTTCCCTAAAGACTTTATGCAAAGTACCGATTCGACGATTCGTGTTGGGGCTAATGCAACCTATCAGACACCTTGGTTGGCTGAGTTGACTGGTAACTCACGGATGAATATTGGTATTTTCTTTGCTCTCATTGCCGTTGCAGTTATTTGGTTCATGCTCAAGAAAACAACCCTTGGTTTTGAAATCCGTGCGGTTGGTCTTAATCCACATGCTTCAGAATATGCTGGTATTTCTGCCAAACGGACTATTATCCTATCAATGATTATCTCAGGTGCCTTGGCTGGTCTTGGTGGAGCCGTTGAAGGACTTGGAACCTTCCAGAACGTCTATGTTCAAGGGTCATCTTTAGCTGTCGGATTTAACGGGATGGCGGTTAGTCTGCTTGCGGCCAACTCACCAATTGGTATTCTCTTTGCAGCCTTCCTATTTGGTGTTCTCCAAGTTGGAGCCCCTGGTATGAATGCGGCGCAGGTACCATCTGAGCTTGTCAGCATTGTAACAGCGTCTATTATCTTCTTTGTCAGTGTTCATTATCTTATCGAACGCTTTGTCAAACCGAAAAAACAAGTTAAAGGAGGTAAGTAAAGATGTCTATTACAACCTTGCTCACCCTCTTGGTGTCTTCTATGCTGATTTACTCAGCGCCCCTCATCTTTACAAGTATTGGTGGTGTTTTCTCTGAACGTGGTGGTGTCGTAAACGTCGGCCTTGAAGGAATTATGGTAATGGGTGCCTTTTCTGGAGTTGTCTTTAACCTTGAATTTGCAGAACAATTTGGAGCAGCAACTCCATGGCTATCCTTGCTTGTAGCAGGATTGGTTGGAGGCCTCTTCTCTATCATACACGCAGCAGCGACGGTTCATTTCCGTGCAGACCATGTTGTCAGCGGTACGGTATTGAACTTGATGGCGCCAGCCTTGGCTGTTTTCTTAGTGAAAGTCCTTTATAACAAAGGACAAACCGACAACCTAAGTCAGACTTTTGGACGCTTTGATTTCCCAGTCTTGGCAAATATCCCAGTAATCGGTGATATCTTCTTCAAGTCAACTAGCCTTCTTGGTTACTTGGCGATTGCCTTCTCGTTCCTTGCTTGGTTTATTCTCTTCAAAACTCGCTTTGGTCTTCGTCTCCGCTCTGTTGGTGAACATCCTCAAGCAGCGGACACGTTGGGAATCAATGTCTACAAGATGAGATATTTAGGGGTTATTATTTCAGGTTTCCTAGGTGGAATTGGCGGAGCGATTTATGCTCAATCAATCTCAGTTAACTTCTCAGTGACAACTATTGTTGGACCTGGATTTATCGCCCTTGCTGCGATGATTTTCGGAAAATGGAATCCAATCGGAGCCATGCTTTCTAGTCTTTTCTTTGGACTTTCACAAAGTTTGGCTGTTATCGGTTCTCAATTACCGTTCCTACAAGGTGTGCCTGCGGTTTATCTTCAAATCGCACCTTATGTTTTGACAATTCTTGTCTTGGCAGCCTTCTTTGGAAAAGCAGTTGCACCAAAAGCAGATGGTATCAACTATATCAAATCAAAATAAGTATACAAAAAAACGTCAGTTCTGTTCAAACTGGCGTTTATTTTTTAGAATTTTGATGGGTTAAGTTTAATCCCCAAGGAACAAGATTTTCAGTCTTATTCTGGATACGTGTGATATTATCCTTATGCCGAATGATAATCAAACTAGCCAGTGCTAGGATAATAGCGATGAATAGAGGGTCATAATTGCTCAGGATAAAACCAAAAAGTGGAAAGAGTAGAACTCCGATAACGGCTGCGATAGATGCTGTGACACTAGACAGTGAAATCATACTACCAAGATAGAGGGTTCCAAAGAAAACGACTGCAAGGTAGAGACAGAAGACAGGCGCAAATCCGAAAACCACTCCAGCACTGGTTGCGACAGCCTTACCACCCTTAAATCCTGCAAAGATAGGGAAGGTATGGCCAATAACAGCCAAAAGTCCAAAGATGAGAGGCGAAACGCCTTGCAGATGAAACATAATTGGCAGAAGCGTTGCTAGAGTTCCTTTGAAAAAGTCAATCACAAAGGTCGTCATACCAGCTTTCTTACCTAAAATGCGGAAAGTATTGGTTGTTCCAGTATTTCCAGAACCGTGTTCACGCAGATTTGTCTGAAAGAATACTTGTCCAATCCAGAGACCAGACGGAATCGAACCCAGCAGATAGGCTAGGATTAATAAAACTATTGTAATCATACTCCTATTATATCATGAAATGGAAAAGAAAGGCAGAGAATCACTTCTGAAATTGTCACATCGGAGAAAGAAAAATTTTGCAAAATCCATGGAAAACCTGTAGAATAGTAAAGATGAACGAATAGGAGGTTCCTTGTGTCAAAAAAGGAAATCAATATTAACAATTATAATGATGATGCCATTCAGGTGCTAGAAGGGTTGGATGCGGTCCGAAAACGTCCAGGGATGTATATCGGATCGACCGATGGTGCTGGTCTCCACCACCTAGTCTGGGAAATAGTCGATAATGCAGTCGATGAAGCCCTGTCTGGGTTTGGTGATCGTATCGATGTAACTATCAATAAAGACGGAAGTTTAACGGTTCAAGACCACGGACGTGGAATGCCAACTGGTATGCATGCGATGGGAATTCCAACTGTTGAGGTTATCTTTACCATTCTTCACGCCGGAGGGAAATTCGGTCAGGGGGGCTACAAGACATCTGGTGGTCTCCACGGGGTTGGTTCTTCCGTTGTTAATGCCCTTTCTAGCTGGTTAGAAGTAGAAATTACTCGTGATGGTGCAATCTATAAGCAACGTTTTGAAAATGGTGGAAAACCTGTCACGACTTTGAAGAAAATCGGTACAGCACCTAAGTCAAAAACAGGTACAAAGGTCACGTTTATGCCTGATGCGACTATCTTTTCTACGATCGATTTCAAGTACAATACCATTTCAGAACGTCTTAATGAATCAGCCTTTCTCTTGAAAAATGTGACCTTGTCTCTGACAGATAAGCGAACAGATGAGTCTGTTGAGTTTCACTATGAAAATGGGGTACAAGACTTTGTTTCTTATTTAAACGAAGACAAGGAAACCTTGACGCCTGTTCTCTACTTTGAAGGTGAGGATAATGGCTTTCAAGTGGAAGTAGCTCTCCAGTACAATGATGGATTTTCAGATAACATTCTGTCCTTTGTCAATAACGTTCGTACCAAGGACGGTGGAACGCATGAGACAGGACTCAAGTCTGCCATTACCAAAGTCATGAATGACTATGCGCGTAAGACAGGTCTTCTCAAGGAAAAAGATAAAAACCTTGAAGGTTCCGACTATCGTGAGGGACTAGCGGCCGTTCTTTCTATCCTTGTTCCTGAAGAACATTTGCAGTTTGAAGGTCAGACCAAGGACAAGCTAGGAAGCCCTCTTGCTCGTCCCGTTGTGGATGGAATTGTAGCTGATAAGTTGACCTTTTTCCTTATGGAAAATGGGGAATTGGCTTCTAACCTCATCCGCAAGGCTATCAAGGCGCGTGATGCTCGTGAAGCAGCACGTAAGGCGCGTGATGAGAGCCGCAATGGTAAGAAGAACAAGAAGGACAAGGGCTTGTTGTCTGGGAAATTAACGCCAGCCCAGTCTAAGAATCCTGCTAAGAATGAACTCTATCTAGTCGAGGGGGACTCTGCCGGTGGTTCTGCCAAACAAGGCCGTGACCGCAAGTTCCAGGCAATCTTGCCCCTTCGTGGTAAGGTTATCAATACAGCCAAGGCCAAAATGGCGGATATTCTCAAAAATGAGGAAATCAACACCATGATTTATACTATTGGTGCTGGTGTAGGAGCAGATTTCTCTATTGAAGATGCCAATTATGACAAGATCATTATCATGACCGATGCGGATACTGACGGTGCCCACATTCAAACACTTCTCTTAACCTTCTTTTACCGCTATATGCGTCCTCTTGTCGAGGCAGGTCATGTCTATATCGCCCTTCCGCCTCTTTACAAGATGTCAAAAGGTAAAGGCAAGAAGGAAGAAGTAGCTTACGCATGGACGGACGAGGAACTAGAAGAACTCCGTAAACAGTTCGGTAAAGGCGCTACCCTCCAACGCTACAAGGGACTTGGTGAGATGAATGCGGACCAGCTCTGGGAAACAACTATGAATCCTGAAACCCGTACCCTCATCCGTGTCACAATCGAAGACCTAGCCCGCGCCGAACGCCGCGTCAATGTCCTCATGGGAGATAAGGTAGAACCACGCCGTAAATGGATTGAAGATAATGTCAAGTTTACGCTGGAAGAGAGTGGGGCGTTTTAGTATGAAAAATAAAAATCGTTTATGGATTACTGTTCCTGTGAGTGGTTTAATAACACTATATGTTATTAGATTAATTAAAGTTTGGATAACTACTATAACTAATAATAAATCTAATTTATTAGATTTGTCATTGTTAGAAAATATTATAGTTCTAGTGACATTTTTTAGTGCAATAATATTTCTTTTGAAAGTAGGCTTATCGAATAATAAAAAACAGAAAATAATAAGTATTTTAATAATTATATGTTTTATTCTTACTCTTTTTTCATATTTTATCTCTGTGGGTAATAAGCAAGTTAATGATTTCTTAGTTTTTTTTACTTATATTTTATTTAATCTTTTGATCTATTTACTTTGTGATATGATTTTAATAGTTTATGAGTGGGTAATTAAAGATGAATCTACCATGGCTCCTAAATTGACATTCATTTGGGGATTAATCACATTTTTGATTGCCATATTATTTAAATTTTAAGGGAGAGACTAATGGAAGATGTTTTAAATTATTTAAGAAAGTTTGGCTTGGGTGTTGAGTTTATTTTAATATTTACATATTCGTTTTTTTGTTGTATTAAAGTGATAATTTTTAAAAATAGTAGTACTATAAAAAATATTCTAGCTCAAAAGAAGGGATTAATCGAGCAATCATTTGAGATTTTTAAATCTAAGGATTATTTATTTATATTATTTTTGGGAATAATATGTATACTATTGCTTTCTATCATAATTCATTTTAAGTGGAAAAAGTCAACAATTGATCCAATAAATTATATAGGAATGTTCATACATATAATTCTTCTTATTGTAGTTATTGCTATTTATTGGGATCCAGTACTTTTAACATTTGGAATTATTTGTGCTATAGGATTGGGACTTACAAAGAGTCTATAGTTATTTATTATTTTCTACAATAAAATCTTTAATGAAAAAAAGAGTATGAATATAAATTTTCAAAGTTGACAATTATAGTAAATATTTGACTTATTTACTTTGTGAACATTTTAAATGAGTTGAACACGCCCTAAATGCTATGTGAAATTTCTTATTAACTGAAGCAACATATTAAATTACAGAAAGGATAGTTTGGTTACTTACGGTAACTGAACATTGGACTAATCCTTTTATCATTACACATACTCTACATTCTTTGAAAGGAGTTGAACATGCCCTAAATGATGTGTGAAAAAGATAAATTCTCTTGTGAGTTTGCTTACTTCAAGAATTTTCTATTTTCACTTGATATTTTATGGGCTCTGTATCCTATATGAGTAACATTCAAAACATGTCCCTGGAGGACATCATGGGAGAGCGCTTTGGTCGCTACTCCAAGTATATTATTCAAGA